>Ga0079992_121717_pt1 | contig 193400 bp, 169 predicted proteins | sample FaiFalFF_MnMetaG_3_FD_69197 | JGI IMG/M metagenome (GOLD analysis project Ga0079992, IMG submission 69197) | Freshwater microbial communities from Yellowstone National Park, Wyoming, USA - Fairy Falls B (FF_Mn_B) MetaG (SPADES assembly) (version 2) | ecosystem: Environmental > Aquatic >...
AATCCGCTTGGGCCTCCGCTTCTCCTGGTGAGGAAGACGCTGAAGGGGCCTCCGCAAGAGAGGCCCCTTCGGAAGAATGGGGAAACCCCAGGGAGGGCATGGGTATGGGGGCAAAGGTCTATCACAAAGAAGAGATTGAGCGAGAGTTCGTGCGGATCCTTGACCAGGGGACGACGGCGATTAAACGGGTTGTCGACGCCTACGTGGCGCAGCGCACGCCAGAGCGCGACCTCCACTGGCTGGCGGTGCAGATGGGAAAGGAGTTCGGTGCGATTACCCTTCAATATCAACGGTCTTTGGACATCCTGCGGCGTGGAGAGGACGAACGGCGCGTGGGCACGTGGGTTCGCGCCCTGGTGGAAGAGGCAGAGCATTATCTGGGCTATCGTGAGATCCTGAGCAAGCTCTTAAAAGGCGGCCCAATTCCTGTGGATGGCATCTACAACTACGTCTACATCAATGTCGTGGACGGAAAGCTTGTGTTGGATGAGGCGATGGTACGGTATAAGGATAGGTGGCCGGAGAACTTTCACTACTTTACCCGGAGTCTTCACTACATGGAAACTCTGCCTCCTTGGGGTGCAAAGGCCGTTGCTGCGCAGATCGAAGGCGGGGCCGTCTCCTGGCATTGGGCGATGAGTGAGATTCCACCAATTGACGACTTTTGCAGAGATGTGGCTGCCCTTGAGAAGACGATCGTCGAGGACGAGTTGCATCACGGTCCAGAGGCGATTCGTGCTCTTGCAGACAGCTATTCTGATGAGCTGGGTGTGGATGTAGAAGCAGTCTTCCAAGCCATTCGCGAGCTACGGTACCTGGAAGTGCGTCAGCGGAACGAACAGTTCTTACATCCGCTTTCCGAGCAGGAGCTGAAAGAGATCGGGCGTGACATCCTCGAGGATTGCTTGGAACCCACCCCGCTCTTTTCACGTGCTTTGTTCGCATGATAGGCACAATGGGAGTTGTCGGATCGCATTCACCGCGCTTCCTGTTTCAATTCAAGTGGAGCGAGTCACCTTATAGGTGAACAACTCTTTGGCGTAGGGGGGATCCGTGGCGTCTTCCACCGCCGGCTTCTGGGAAGCAACAGCGGGTGATTGCGGTTCGGTAAATCCGCTTGGGCTTTTGGCTCTCTTGATGAAGGAATCTCAAAAGAGGCCGTAGGAAGGCCCTTTCCTCAGAGAGGAGGAGAACTATGACGCTTCCCAAAAAGAGTAAAGCTGCTGTCTTGGTAGATTATAAGAGGCCTTTAGAGATTCGGGAGATTCCTGTCCCTGAGGTAGAACCTGGGGCCGTGCTCGCACGTGTTGAAACGGCCACTATCTGTGGGACGGACCTTCACATTTGGAAGGGAGAGATGACTGTTTTTTCAACTGTGCCCAGCATCCTAGGACATGAGATCGTGGGACGTGTTGTTGCTATTGGCACCGGAGGGAGGACGGATGTACTCGGTCATCCCCTCAAGGAGGGGGATCGAGTGGTGTGGACATATGTGAACTGCGATCGGTGTTATTGGTGTACGGTAGCACGCCAGCCCACATTGTGTCCGAGTTTTACTATGTACGGTTGGTCGAGATGCGATGTTCCTCCGTATTTAATGGGGGGATTTGCGGAGTATGCCTATATCTTACCCGGGAGCAAAATCCTCAAGGTCCCGGAGGACGTCCCGAGCAGTCTGGCTGCTTCATCCAGTTGTGCCTTGAGAACAGTTGTGCATGGTTTCGAGCGTCTGCGGGGGATCACGACTCAAGAAACAGTGCTTATTCAAGGTACCGGTCCGGTGGGTCTTTATGCTACTGCCTTGGCTCGGGTATCTGGGGCTGGGCAGATCATTGTCGTCGGGGCACCAGCCTCCCGCTTAGCCCTCGCCAAAGAATGGGGGGCCCACCATGTCCTTCACGTCGAAGAGACCAGCAGAGAGGAGAGGAAAGCTCTCGTCTTGGAGTGGACAGAAGGCCGAGGGCCGGACGTGGTCATCGAATGCTCCGGGACAACTGCAGCCCTTCAAGAGGGGATCGAATTGATTCGGCGTGGAGGCCGCTATCTCGTCATAGGGGGCGGGGATCCGACACCTTTGACGATTCCCAGTATGGTGTTCATCGCGAAGCAAATCGAGATTATTGGGATCCTCTCAGGCCATGCCCCTCACTATTATCGCGCGCTTCAATTCTTGAAGAACTATAAGGACCTTTTCTCCTTCCAGAAGTTGATCACAAATACTTACTCGCTGGAGGACATTAATGAAGCCTTTGACCGCACGATGAATCTTCACGAGATCAAGCCCGCGATCGTCCCCGCCTAGGATCTCTGTCGTGCTTATGGGAAGGCGGATGATTGATGTCGCTCAGGAGGGAATGGGAGAGCTAGAATGGAGTATGAAAAAGCGGGGTGCAAGTGGAAGAGAGCCTCTTGCTTTTCAGTTAGGCTCCGGCGAGGGCGACACATATGGTCATGGCGCTCAGTGGCTTTATCCTTGATTTTTTGCCCGTATTCCTACAGGCTTACGTAGTGTCATCGTGGGCGGGGCTTTTGTGGAGTCTTTCTGAATCGGCGTGTGAGATCTTCCATCATAATTCGCGTCATAGCGAGGGATATGGGAGAAGGGACGATGCGAATCGTTGTGTGCATTAAACAAGTGCCGGAGGTGACGGAGATTCGATTTGACCCGGAGAAGCGGACCATCGTGCGGGACGGGGTTAAAAACATTGTGAACCCGTTCGATCGCCGAGCGGTGACGCAGGCTGTTGAATTCAAGCGGCGGAGGGGAGGGGAAGTCGTTGTTCTGACGATGGGGCCACCGCAGGCTCGGGAAGCCCTTCGCGAGTGTCTCGCAATGGGAGCGGATTGGGGAATTCACGTGTGTGATCCGGTATTGGCGGGGTCGGATACGTTGGTGACCGCAAAGGTCCTGGTGCGAGCTCTTGAACGGCTCGTCCCCGGGGTGGATCTCATCTTCTGTGGGAAGCATTCCGTGGATGCGGAGACAGGGCAAGTCGGCCCAGAGCTGGCAGAGCTCCTTGGATGGCCGAATGTCTGTGGGTTGACCTCGGTCGAGGAGTTGCGGGAGGACGCGTTGCGGGGCTATCGAGAGGTGGATGATGGATTAGAGTTAGTCGAATGTTCTCTCCCTGCCGTGGTGACGGCGGCGGAGCGGTTAATTCGTCCCACGAAGGTCGGGGAGCGGGATCTGGAGGCGGTAGGGGATGCTGTCATTCGTACTGTCACAGCGACGGAGCTTGGGTTAGATCCGAGGGACGTAGGATTTTCGGGTTCACCGACACAAGTGCGAGAGATCCGTTGGCTCGAGAGATCGCGACACGTGCGGTTCCTAGAAAATGGTGATCTGGAACGAGCGGCTCGCGAGGTCGTACGGATCATCAAGCAGGCGCATCAGTCTTCAGAGAAAGAGCAAGGTCCTGTGGCGCCACGCCCGGTGCAGCGTTCGGGACCAGAGATCTGGGTGACGGTAGAGAAGAGGCGGGGACGTTTGCGAGAAGCGTCGTTGGAACTTTTAGGAGAGGCTGCGCGGTTGGCGGAGCGCATGCGCGGACAAGCATGTGCGATCATGTTCGGAGAGGTGGACGCTTCGGAAGTAGAAGAGTTAGGAGAACGGGGGGCGGATCGGGTCTACCTCCTGCGGCATGAACGCATGCAAGGATACTCGGCAGAGGTATGGAGCCATGTCCTTGCCGAAGCCATCCGGAAGAGGCAACCAGAGGCTGTGCTCTGCCCCTCGACGGCGGAAGGACGGGAGTATGCGCCTCGGACAGCAGCACGGTTGGGTTTGGGATTAACGGGGGATTGTATTGGGTTAGAGGTTTCCGAAGGGGGGGAGATTCTCCAGTGGAAGCCAGCTTTTGGCGGAGGAATCATAGCTTCCATTGTCACCCGCACGCGTCCGGTGATGGCAACGGTACGTCCCGGTATTTTCCCTCTACCAGAGCGGGTTCCCGGACGCCGCGCCCATGTGGAAGAGGTATCGCTTGGGGAGATACCGACGCCGAGAGTTCGGGTGCTGGAGAGGAAGGAAGATGCGGGGGAAGCGGGTATCGCTTTGGAGAGAGCGCGTATTGTTATTGGTGTGGGGGCTGGGATTGGGACGCCAGAGGCTCTCCCGCTGATTGAAGAGCTCGCTCAACGGATGGGAGCGGCGGTGGGGGCTTCGCGCAAGGCTGTAGATTTAGGGTGGTTTCCTCGGCAGCAACAGATTGGGTTGACGGGGAAAGCCATTGGACCGGACGTTTATCTTGCGATCGCGGTGCGAGGGAATCTCAATCACACGGTCGGCATTCGGCGGGCCAAAGTCGTGATCGCCATCAATACGGATCCAAATGCGGAGATCTTTCAGGCTGCTGACTATGGTCTCGTGGCCGATTATCGAGCGGTTCTTCCGGTACTTATTCGAGCATGGGAGGAGGATCGCTCGTAATTTGGGAGGGGGGATATGGGAATTACATTGGGTCTGCATGTTGGACCGCAAGAGTGTTCGTACGAAGAATTACGGCGAATATGGCGAATGGCGGAGGCAGGGGGGATGGGGTGGATTTCCGTGTGGGATCATCACTATGAGACGCCGCCCCGAGACGGGAGTGGGACGGTCTACGAGACAGTGGCCGCACTGACAGCGCTGGCGTTGGAGACTCAGCGCGTGCGCATTGGATGTCTGGTCTTTTGTCCGCTCTATCGGAATCCGGCGCTCTTAGCGAAGGTAGCGGTGACGGTGGATCAGATGAGTGATGGGAGAATGGAGATGGGGTTGGGGGCATGTTGGCATGAGATGGAGAGTCGGGCCTTCGGATATGAGTTCCCGCCGATTGGGGTGCGGGAGGACATGTTGGAGGAAGCGATCCAAATCGTGCGAGGGATGCTGGAGCAAGGGGAGGTGACGTTTGAGGGACGGTATTTTCGGGTAGAGAAGGCGAAGTGTTTCCCGCGCCCGGTGCGGGGGCGGATTCCCATTTGGGTAGGAGGGGGAGGAGAGCGGCGAACGTTGCGGACGGCCGCTCGGTATGCTGATGGATGGAACGTCGGATACGTATCGCCGGAGATTTTCCGACGGAAGGCCGATGTCGTCCGTCGCTGGTGTGAGCAGGACGGGCGCGATCCGACCCAGTTGCGAAACTCTGTGAATGTTGGGTTCTACATGGGAGTCACCGAGACCGAAGCACGGCGGAAAGTCGAAGTGGCGCAACGGGATTTCGGCGCGATGTTCGAGCCCTTTCGAGAGGGATTGTTGTTGGGGACGCCTACGGAAGTCGCGGAGCGGATCAGACAGTACGCTGAGGCTGGTGCGGAACAGGTGAATGTGGTGCTGCGCGCTCCGTTCGATTGGGAAGCTTTCGAAGCGTTCCTGCAAGAAGTCGTTCCGATCGTCCAACATGCGTGATGTGAAGCGATCTGGGACTCCTCGGGCGCTGAGCGGATGGGCGCGGCGATATCTGGCCCTGTTAGGGATATCGCCGGAGCTCCCGAGCATCTCCGCGCTGAGTCAGATCACGGAGCAGCATCTCAAACGTATTCCGTTCGAAAACGTGACGACGGTCCTGCGCTTTCGCGATTTCGGGAGCAGTCCTCCGGCTCCTGATCCGGAATGGCTTTTGGAACAATGGGAAACGCAACGGGGCGGAGGATTGTGCTATGAGATCTCGCGAACGCTCCGGCGGTTGCTCGAGGAGCTTGGATACCGGTGCTTTTCTATCTCGGGTACCATCACATTCCCTGGTTCCCATGAGGCGCTCCTTGTCGAGGTGGAAGGGGGGCGCTACCTGGTGGATGTCGGCAATGGCGCTCCGTTTTTCTACCCCGTTCCGATTGGGGAGGTCGTCGAAGTTCGGCATGCCGGACTGAAATATCGGTTCCGACCGGGTCCGGAGGAGCGAGCGCTCATTCAGGATCGGTGGGTTGATGGACAATGGAGGCCTTTCTGCATCTACGATCTGGAGCCGAAGAGCGACGCGGAGCTTCACTCGGGATATCTTGGGCATCATACGCCGGGACGGGGAAAGTTCTTGGGAGAACTGGTGCTTGTGCGGTGCGATCACACCGAAGTATATCGGCTTCGGAACCATGAGCTCATGCGGTTCTCCGAAGCGGGGACATCTCTGAAGACGGTGGCGACGCGCGATGACTATCTTCGCGTAGCGCGCGAGATTTTCCGGCTACCGCGACTTCCCATTCTGGAAGCCGTCCGTGTCTTGAGGGATCTGGGAGTGAAGTTCATGGAGGAAGGGCAATGAAGACAGAGATGATCGAAGCACACGGTGTGCCGGCTTATTGGGCTCAGCCTGAAGGAGAGGGGCCATTCCCCACTGTGCTCGTTTTCTTCGAAGCTTTTGGACTCAACGAGCACATTCGGGACGTCGCCCGGCGATTGGCCCGTGAGGGGTACGTGGCGATTGCTCCCGATTTCTATCATCGCCTTCCGGAACCGCGAATAGCTGCATACGGGGACATGGAGCGAGTCGCCGCGCTGGCGAGCGCTACTCCGGATGAGCATATCGTGGAGGACGTGCGCGCGGTCCTCGCGCATGCGAAAGCGTCTCCTGTTGTGCGAACCGATCGGATCGGAGCGATCGGGTTCTGCATGGGGGGACGCATGTCCGTTCTGGCTGCGTGTCATTTCCCCGAAGAGATCCGGGCAGTGGCCTCGTTCTATGGCGGGGGAATCGCCTCTCCTCGACGGTTCGGTCCGGCTGGGACGCCCCCGCTTCAATTAGCGGATCGTCTCCGGGCGCGGATGCGTCTGTTCTTTGGCGGACGGGATCCGTTCATTCCTCCGCAGGAAGTGCGAACGATCGAAGCGCGCTTGACGGAATTAGGCAAGGACGCTGAAGTGTTCATCTATCCTGATGCTGAGCACGGGTTCTTTTGCGACGAGCGAGCGAGTTATCACGCTCAGGCGGCTCAGGATGCGTGGCAGAAGACGCTGGAGCTCTTTCAGGAGGTATTGAAGAGGTGAAGGAAGAGTTCTTTTCTTCTTCGAAGAGCGCGTGCAAAAGGCGCTCACGGAGAAGAGCATTCCTGTTCTCGGGTAGTGCCGATGTATGGCCGAGGGCAGGGGGTACGATATGCAGGAGGAAGCTACTATGGTCGAGGTGAAGGAGGAGCAATTTTATGCGAGACTGCGAGAGAAGGACTTAGAAGCCCTGTGGCTTGTTATTCAGCGATTGGTCCCCCGCGAATGCGAGACAGCGGCTGTTCCCTACGTTTGGCGGTGGGCGGATGTGTATCCGCTCGTTTTGGAAGCGGGCCGGGTGTGGCCGATCGAGCGGGGGGGAGAGCGGCGGGTATTGATCTTGAAGAATCCGGGGTTAGGTGAGCGGTACGCGGCAACCAATACTATCTATGGAGGGATCCAGATTGTGATGCCAGGGGAAGTAGCACCGTGCCATCGGCATTGGGCAGCCGCTATTCGCTTCGTGATTGTGGGCAATGGGGTGGGATACACGGCTGTGGAAGGGGAGAAGCTGGTGATGGAGGATTACGATCTGATTCTGACGCCCAGTATGGATTGGCACGATCATCGCAACGATGGGGAGACCCCGGTGATTTGGCTCGATGTATTGGATGTGCCGTTGATGAATCTGCTGGGGGTTTCTTACTTCGAGCCTTATGAGGAGGGGTTGCAACATCCTGTGACCAAGCCCGACTGGTACAGCGAGCGAGTGACGGGGGACAAGCTGGTGCGCCCGTTGGCGGGGGCAGCGCGTCGGCGACGGCCCTATATCTATAAGTGGCGCGAGATCCGTCCCGTACTCATGCAGATAGAAGAAGCTGATCCCTATGAGGGGGTGGCCGTGGAGTACATGAATCCGCTGACGGGAGGACCAACATTGCCCACCTTCACGTGTTGGGCGCAGCGGCTGCGACCTGGAGAGCGCACGCGGGCCCATCGGCACACGGCCAGCGCCCTTTATCATGTCATCGAAGGGGAGGGCTATACGGTAGTGAACGGCCGGCGCTTCTCTTGGCAGAAGGGGGACACCTTCGCCATTCCGCATTGGATGTGGCATGAACATGCGAACGTCTCTTCGACCCAAGACGCCGTGCTCTTCTGCGCTACGGATAAACCGGCGCTAGAGAGTCTCGGCCTTTATTTCGAAGAGTCCTATCCGAAGGGGCATCAGGACATCTTCGAGTCGTAAGCGGGAGGGAGTATATGAAGTTCGGCTACTTTACCCTGACGGATAATCCGAAGAGCTATGGGGAGAGATATCGCGATCCGAATCAGTTTCTGCTTGATATCTTGGAGGAGGCTCGTCTGGCTGAGGAATTGGGATTCCACTCGGTATGGGTGCCGGAGCACCATTTTGGGCTTTTCGGCTGCTTGGGGACGCCTGCGGTCTTTCTCGCGTATCTTGCGGCGCAGACGCGGCGCGTTCGGTTGGCAGCGGCGACCGTCTTGTTGCCGTGTAGTCAACCCGTGCGCGTGGCCGAAGAGTGGGCGATGCTCGATGTGTTGAGCGGGGGACGAGTGATTTTCTCCGCCGGCAGAGGATACGATCAGCGGGAATATGAGGCTTTTGGTATCCCTTTTGCTGAGAGTCGGGAGCGTTTTGATGAAGCGATGGTACTGGTGCGCACGGCCTTGAAAGAGGAAGAGTTCACTTTCGACGGAAAGTACTATCGTGTTCCGGAGCCGATCACTATCCTGCCGCGCCCCATTCAGAAGCCTCACCCTCCCATCTACGTGGCATGTTTCAGCGAGCCGACGCTCGACATGGCCGCGCGCACTGGCTTCGACATCATCTTCGCTCCGTTTGCGGCCGCTATGGTCTTCGGAAGCTTGGGTGAGGCGGTCGCGCAGTTCAAAGAGCGGGCTCGCCAAAATGGGCGCTCTGATGCCAGGGCGCGCTGCTCGTACTTCTTCGCTCTGGCCGATACGAAGGAAGAAGCCCAACGGCATCGGGAGCGGCTCCTCTTCTATCTTCAGAAGTGCGTCGTTCCCGCCTTACCGGGCGATCGGGCGACGGCTCCGCCTCACTATGCGTATTTCGAAGATATTGTGAAACGGCTGCTGGCGATGAAGCCGGAAGACCTCGGCGAGAGGAGTATCGTCACCGGTGGCGTTGAAGAGTGTGTGGCCACACTCAAGAAGGCCGAGGCGGCAGGTATCGAGGAGGTGATTCTCTATTTCAACTTCGGCGGCTATTCGCATCGGGAGACTCTGCGCATGATGGAGCGCTTTGCTGAGAAGGTGAAGCCACATTTCGACTCGCCATAACTCATATTCTGAGGTGGGGGTGAGAGCTGCTCACGAGGCTATTGACAAAACAAAAATGGGTGAATCGGTTATTCGATGGTGCCGGCGAGGGCCAAGCTGGGTGGTGTTGGAGAGGTGGGGTGGCTCACCGGAGGAGTCCTACCGGTCGGGCACCCCACGTGGGGACCCCGTGGAGACTGGCACTGCGGCGGAACGGGCACGGCCCGGTCTCCGAGCATCCGGTCGTGAAGCAGGAAGCAACCGGGACAGATGTCGTGGGACATTTGTCCATGAGGTGCAGAACGGGACTATCAAGCACGGGTCGGTTAGGAATGATGGGCTCGCGCCGGAGGGCAGGGATCTGAAACGTCGGTGTAAGTGAACCTTCTTCGGGGAAGGTGTTATGCACAGGATGGATATGAGGGAGCGTCCCTCCCGGGCACGCTGGCTTTGGATTGCTCCGACCTTAGTCCTCTTCGAGCTGGTCGGTCAGATTGATAAGGTCAACATAGCCGTTTTATTGGCGGACGTGCGGTTCCTGCGGGATTTGGATCTCATCGGGCAACCGGCGCGAGCGGGTCTCTTGATGACAGCGTTCTTTGTAGGATATGGGACCGGTCAATTCCTTTGGGGGTTCTTGGTCGATGCGATCGGGCCTCGGCGGGCAGCCTTTGCAAGCGTCCTTTTATGGTCGGCGATTACGGGGATTTGTGGGTTTGCCACGCGGGTTGGACATCTCTATGTCGCTCGCCTCGCGTTGGGACTTTCGGAAGGGGGATTCTGGCCCATTGCTAATGGATACATCGCTCGGTGGTTTCCTGTACGTGAGCATGCGCGCATGCATTCCGTGTGGCTGAGCGGGTGGCAGTTAGGGCAGGCCGTGACGCCTTTGCTTGTGACGAGCCTTCTCACGGTCACAGACTGGCGCGGGGTTTTCTTTGCGCTCAGCCTCCTCTCTTTATCGCCTTTGATCCTTATCGGGTTTTTCGCTCCTGACGATCCGCGACGCTCTCGAAGGGCTAATGAAGCGGAGCGCGCCTTCATTGCTGCCGGACGAGCGGAGGAGGTCCTCATGATCGCCCAACGTTCGGGTGTCGGGGCGATCCTCCGCGATGGGCGGTTTTGGCTCGTCACGACGATTCACATGCTCGGGGTTATAGCGTTATATGGTTTAACGACATGGATCCCAACCTATGTCACTCAAGTGCGAGGATTCCCGCTGAGCTCGATGGGGAAATGGCTCGCTTTGGCTTACCTCTTGCCCATTGGAGTGCTTCTCCTGTTTGGGCATGTTGCTGATCGAACGATGCGTCGGGCGCTCGTGGGAGCCGTGGGAAGTATATTAGGAGCGGTTTTCGTCCTCGGCGCGATCGCTATTCCCGTCCGCGCATTGGCGATCCTTTTTCTCGTCTTGGCCGCTGCGCCTCCGGCGATCATGGGGGCGATGAACGTGTCTTTGATCCAGACGTTCATCAGCCGCTCCTACATTGGTCGGGCAACGGGGATGTGCGTGGGGATCGCGAACTTCTTGGGCTCCGTGGGGCCAGGGATCGTGGGATATCTCTTGGGTCTATTTGGGGGGAGTTATTGGATTGCCTTCGGCTTCATCAGCGTCGTCTACATACTCATGAGTACACTCTATCTTCTCCTCTCGCGCGTCATGGAAGAGAAAGAATGGGCTGTGGCCGTCCAGCGCGCGTGAGGGGGAAAGGAGGAGGATATGCGATTCGGTGTGTTTACATTGGGGGATAACGCGTACGGGGAGCGCAGCGATGCGGAGATGTTGCATCACTTCATGGAGGAGGCCGTGCTGGCGGATCGGTTGGGCTTTCACTCGGCGTGGATTGGGGAGCATCATTTCACGGAGATTCTCCTCTGTCCAATACCGGAAGTGTTCCTGGCGAATCTGCTGGCGCGGACCGAGCGCATTAAGGTGGGATGCGCTATCCATGTTCTTCCCTTGAACCATCCTGTGCGCTTAGCGGAGACCTATGCGATGCTCGATATTTTGGCGCCGGGGCGCGTGATCTTCGGGGCGGGCAAAGGATTCTTCGCAGAGGAATTCGAGGGATTCAATGTGCCGTTGGCCGAGGCGAGTGAACGGTTCGAGGAGACGCTCGAGATCATCATTCGGTGCTGGACGGACGAGGTGCTGAACTACGAGGGGAAATTTTATACCTTCCGTGACCTGCGAGTCCTTCCGAAGCCTGTCACTCAACCCCATCCTCCTGTAGCTGTGGCGGTGATCAGCCCTCCGAGCTTCGAATACTGCGCCCGGCGCGGCTACTCGATTATGGTAGCTCCCTTCTCTCTGCTCTTAGTCGGGCGCGAAGAGATGAAGCGGCGCGTGCAGGATTTCTATCGTCTGGCGGCAGAGTATGGGAATCGAGATGTCGAGGTAACGTCATCCTGGTTCCTCCTCGTGACGGAGGACCCGGAGGAACAGCGTATTGCACGCTCGTGCATGGAGCGATACCTGCGCACTGTTGCTCCGGCCTTGGCTTCGGATCGCGGGAGCCGGGGACCGCGCTACGAGCAGTTGCGGAAGGTTCTCTCGGATATCACCTTTCGGACTGTTGCGGAATCGGGCTCGGGGTTTGTCGGAGGGGTGAAGGAGTGCATCGAGCGGCTGAAGCAGTTTGAGGAGATGGGGATTCGCGAGGTGTATTGCTATTTCTCGGTGGGCGGTATGCCACAGGAGTTGGTGCTCAAGTCGATGCGGCTTTTTGCCGAGGAGGTGATGCCTCATTTTCAGGAGGCTCCTGTGGTGAGCGAAGCGGCACCACCCAAGAGCGCGATATCTTGAAGGAAAGGAGGGGATGACGATGGCGCTGTCCATTCAATACACACGAGGAGTGGTCTCGCGTCAGGTGAACGCTGCCTGGCCGGAAGGGACATACGAAGACCTTCTGGGGCGGCGGGGATTTTTCGGGAGATGGGCCGTCTTTTATCGGCGGCACATGCCGACAGGATGGACGCGGATCGAAGGGGAGCTGAGGCCGCGGTGTTTCCATAGCTATCGCGTGGAGACCGCAGACATGCGCGAGGCGCGGGCGTTGCCAACCGTTTTATTTTACAACGAGGATGTGCGGATCGCCATCTCGCGGCGGCGGGAGCCGATGCCCTACTATTTCCGCAATGGGGATGCGGATGAGCTCCATTTCATTCACAAAGGGCAGGGGCGATATGAGACAGACTTCGGGATACTGGCGTTTCGTCCCGGGGATTATGTGGTCATCCCCCGGGGGACGACGTATCGGATCGTGCCGGAGACGGAAGAGAATTTCCTTCTTGTGCTGGAGTCGGTTCGGGAGATCGAGATTCCGGAGCGGGGGATATTAGGCGATTGGCTGCCGTTTGATCTCGGCGTGTTGGAAGTGCCGGAGCCTCAGCCGGTGGAAGGGGATGGAAGGGAATACGAGTTGGTGATCAAGAGGGGAGGGGAGTTGACCTCGGTCTTCTATGACTTCTGCCCGATAGACGTGGTGGGATGGAGAGGAAGCCTGGCGGTGTTCAAGTTGAATATTGACGACATTCGGCCGATCACGTCCGAACATCTGCATGTGCCGCCGCCGGGACATTGCACGTTTTTGAACGATGTGGTGATGGTCTGTACGTATCTGCCGCATGCGGTGGCGATGCGAGAGGATGCGGTGCGCGTACCGATGTATCATCGGAACATTGATTACGATGAGTTCACGTTCATGCATGGAGGGCGCCATATCTCGCGGCACACGGTGACAGCGGGGATGATCACGTTGCATCCGGGACCGATCCATCACGGGCCGTACAAGGAGTCGATCGAACGGAGTCGACAGATCGAACGGTTCGAGTGGCAGGCGGTGGCGATTGACACGGTGCGGCCGCTCAAGGCGACGCCGGAGGCTGAACAGGCGGAGGACAAGGAGTACTACTTGAGTTGGCGTTCCGGGGTGTCTCAGGAGGGAGGTGTATGATCGTCCATATCGTCCTGTTTAACCTTCGTTCGGACGATCCTTCGTCGGTCGCCGAGGTGACCGAAAAAATGAAAAAGCTCGGCGCTCTCCCTATGGTGCGATCTCTCGTGGTGGGGGAATGCGTGGAGCTGGAGAGGGTCTCACCGGCTCTCCGCAGTCGGGATTATCGCTACGGCGCCGTGTTCACTTTTGAGTCGGCGGAGGAGGTGGAGGCCTATCTGCGGCATCCCACCCACCAGGCGGTGGCGGCCGAGTTGCGCTCCCTCTTCTCCGGGGCACAGATTGTGGATCTCCGAGTTGCAGAGGTGTGAGAGAGGAGGTGGATCTATGGACCGCATTTATGGTGGGCCCTTTGCCTTCCAATGGGAAGGGCTTCCGTTGGAGATTCTCTCGGACTGGGTGGCGCGACGGGGTGTCCATGGGCATCAGCTAACGCTCGCTCAGTTCGTCATGAAGAAGGGGTACATTGTGGATCGGCATAGCCATCCGAACGAGCAGATCACTCTTGTGCTCCGAGGAGCGCTGCGCTTGGATTTTGAGACGGGAGAGTCCTGTGTGCTCCACGATGGGGAGTTCGTCGTCGTCCCTCCTGGACTCATCCACTGGGGTGTGGTGTTGGAGGATACCGTAGATTTCGATGCATTCGCGCCTCCGCGTTCGGACTGGTGGACGAGCTCCGGGGACACGTATTACACGACGGGGAATCGAGAGGGGCGAACATGGGATTCCCTGTCCCATCCTTCGCCTCATGTGGGATCCGGAATAGCGCCTCAGCGCGTCTTTACGTGGGAGCATCTCCCAGCGGAAGCCGCGGGCTCAGGGATTGAGCGACGCTCCGTTCGGGGGCAGAAGCAGAGTTTCAGCCGCTTCGTCTTTGCCGCGGGGGCTCGGTATGAGGGTACGGTGGAAGCGGAACGGGCTGTCTGGGTGATCGAGGGGGCGATCCGCTACTCTGTTGGAGTGGAAGCGCCGGCGACCTTGCGTGCAGGCCACTGCCTCTTCATCCCGCCGAACGTTCCCCTGCGTCTGGAAGCGGTAGAGACGGCCGTATGCCTGGAGGTCGTTGCTTCTCCGATAGCCTGTGTCACCTGCTGACCTTGATGGGAGGGAGATCGAGTCCGGCGTGAGTCTGTGTCTGAGGGGAGAGCGGTCACATGCGAGCTGTTGTTCTCCACGAGCATGGGGGACCAGAGAAACTCGTCCTGCAGTCGGTCGCTGATCCCGCGCCAGGGGAGGGCGAGGTTCTCATTCGATTGGAGGTTGCTTCGATCAATCATCTCGATCTCAAGATCCGGCGAGGGACGGCTGGGTATGCCATCTCTCTTCCGCGTATTCTCGGCCTTGAAGGAGCGGGGGAGGTGGTCGCTCTCGGTCACGGGGTTACTTCTCTGGCGATCGGGCAGCGAGTGCTTGTCCTTCCCTGGAAGCGATGCGGGGAATGTACCGAGTGCAGACAGGGACATGAAAACACGTGCGCGCGCTCGCGGATCCTCAGCATTCATACCGACGGTTGCTATGCGGAGTTGGTGAGTGTTCCTGAAGGGCACGTGCTCCCGTTACCGGAGGAGATCTCCTCCGCGCACGCGGCTGCTATTCCCACGGCTATGGGGACGGCGTGGCATGCTCTCCATGCGGTGGCACGCGTCCAAGCGGGGGAAAGTGTCCTCGTCATGGCAGCGACCAGCGGCGTCGGCGTTGCCCTCGTTCAGATGGCTTCTCGTGCCGGTGCGCGTGTGATCGCTGCCGGTCGCGATCCTTTGAAGCTCGCGCGGGTACGCGATCTCGGTGCGGATGCCCTCGTCAGCTATGAGGATCCGAACTGGATCGAACATGTGCGACAGCTCACGGACGGATACGGCGTGGATGTCGTGTTCGAGCAGATTGGAGGAGCATGGCTTCCGGCAGCCCTTCGATGCTTGAGGAAGCGGGGCCGATTGGTCAGTTATGGCGCTTCGGGTGGTCTCCGCATTACCTTCGAAGATTGGCAGTTCGTCTATCGGAACGAGTTCCAAATCCTGGGGGCGACCTCTTGCTCCCATCAAGAGGTCCAGCAGGTGCTCGATCTCGTGCGTGTGGGGCACCTTCGTGTGATCATCGAATCGGTCTTCTCGTTGGAGGAAGCTGCGCGCGCGCACCAGATTCTGGAAGATCGGGCCCATTTCGGAAAGGTTCTGCTCGTTCCTCAGGCATGAAGATGGCGGAAGGGACTTGGGGGGAGGCTTATGCGACTAGTCTCCTTTGATGAAGGATATCGGTTGGGCATTGTTGACGGAGAGGAGCTCTACGACGTGACTGACGTCGTCGCATCCTCACCTTCCGGATTCTCCCTCATGCGCCAAGCGATCGCGCAATGGGCGCATCTTCGTCCAGAGATCGAGCGGGTGCTTCCCGGCCTCCGCTCCCGTTCCCTTCGTTCCGTGAGGCTTCGAGCTCCTCTTCCCGACCCTCCGAAGATCCTGGGAGCGGGGGCCAATTACCGAGCGCATACGGCGGAGATGGGGGATTTGGACCCCGTTTATCAGCATGGGATTTATGGCATCGGCGTGTATGTGTGTGCCCCTTCGGCGGTGACCGATCCCACTGGGGAGATTGTGATTCCGGCTTTCTATCGGGATCGGCGGGTGGATCATGAAATCGAGCTCGCTGTCATCATTGGCAAGCCCGGGCGGTATATCCGACGGGAGGAGGCGGAAGCGTATATTTTCGGATACACGGGATTGCTGGACATCACGCTGCGGGGGAAGGAGCTGACGTCGTTCCGCAAGTCGTTCGATACGTTTAAGCCGATGGGACCGATGATCGTGACGCGCGATGAGCTGCCGGATCCTCGGAGCGTTCGACTGCGATTGTGGGTCAACGATGAGCTCAGGCAAGACGAGATGGTCGGGACGATGGTCTATGGGATTCCGGAGATCCTGGAGTTCGTCTCGGCGCGGATGACTCTGCAGCCAGGGGATATTGTCACTACAGGGACGCCCGCTGGGGTGGGACCTCTCAAAGGCGGAGACGTCGTACGGGCTCAGTTTGAGGGAATTGGCGAAATGCTCCTGCGCGTCCGCTACAGCAATGAAGTCGAATGAGGAGGTCATGATGTCCGGGATTTCTCACTGTGGGACGTCCGGGAAGGGCAGGTGGCTTGTCGCAGACTCTTCGTCTGTACTGTGGACTGAGCACACGCCCCGTGTCTTCTTCGGGTGGTGGGTGGTTGCTGCGTCGGCTTTGGGACTGGTCGTGTCGTATGGGCCGATCGTTCTCGCGACCTTTGGCGTGTTCCTCGGCCCCCTTCATCGAGAGTTCGGATGGAGTCGCTCGGAACTCTCGGGGGCTGTCTCTGTGGCGACGCTCTTGGTGGCGTTCTTCCAACCCACGTGCGGTCGTTTAGTGGATCGGTGGGGGACACGCCGGGTCGTTGTGCTCTCGCTCGCGCTGTTTGGGAGCACGTTGTTGGCACTGAGCGCTCTGCGAAGTCTTTGGCATTTCTATCTAGGATACATGCTTTTAGGCCTGTTTGGAACCGGGACGACTCCCGTATCTTACTCTCGCCTCGTTTCACGATGGTTCGAACACAAGCGCGGCCGAGCTCTGGGGCTCTCTCTCGCGGGATTCGGTGTAGGAATGTTGGTCATGCCCGTGTTCGTTCATGCAGTGATTGTGCGGGGGGGGTGGAGATGGGCATACGGCGTGCTCGGGGCGCTGATCATCGCGGGAGTCATCCCTGTGCTCGGGGTCCTTTTGCGAGAGAGTCCTGAGCAGATGGGGCTGCTTCCCGATGGTCGCAGGAGGGCTGCCGCACGTGATCCTGTGGGTGAGTTTTCGAATCGCACTCACCGACAGCGTGAAGCGGATGGGCGGAGCTGGTCCGAAGCGCGACGCTCACTGACGTTTTGGAAAATCGCCATGGCCTTTTTCCTCGTCTCGACCAGCGTGCATGCCTGTTTGATCCATTTCGTGCCCCTGCTCACTGATCGCGGCTTCTCGCCAGAGAGAGCTGTCAAGGCGGCCTCGCTCTTTGGCATCGCCATCCTGGTCGGCCGCTTAACCGTGGGGTATTTGTTGGACCGCCTTTTCGCTCCTTCGGTTGTCGCGGCTTTGTTCGGGGGAGTTCTGCTCGGTCTTGTCTGCTTGTGGCTCGGAGCGCCGGCAGGCTTTCCCTTCCTGGCCGCTTTTCTCCTCGGATTGGGATTAGGCATGGATACTCTGGCTTATTTGATGACTCAATACTTTGGGCTTCGAGCCTTCGGGGAGATTTATGGGTACGCCTTCGCGGGGGTGATCGGCGGTGGAAGTGTCGGCCCATTTTTTCTGAGCGTGATCTTTCATCGGACCGGCTCGTACGAGCCCGGGCTTGTTGTCCTTATCCTCTTGGTGGGCATCGCTGTGGGACTCATTGGCTCTCTTAAGCCCTCTGGGGCGAGAATTTCGGCGCGATAAGGAGGGAGATTATGCGAGACATTTCAACGTGGAGAAGTCTCCTCCTGTTCGGGGTTCTTCTGGCCCTTGGTGGGGGGAGCAGTATGGGACAGGTGGCCACGGCTCAGCTCTCGGGCCAGGTCAAAGATCCGGCGGGAGCTGTCATTGTGGGGGCGAGCGTGCGCGCGCGTCAGGTCGCCACGGGACTTGTGCGCACGACGACGACGACGGAGGCGGGGCTGTATATTTTGCCGAATCTCCCACCTGGGGAATATGAGGTGGAAGTGAGCGCTCAGGGATTTCGTCCGCATCGGCGGATGATCACTTTGAGCGTGGGACAGACGGCGACCCTGGACATCATGTTGGAAGTAGGTGAAGTGCTGGAGGCTATCACCGTCACAGGGCAAGAGATTGTCTTGGATCCGAGCAAGACCGAGATCAGCCAAGTTATCGAGGAGCGCCGGATCACAGACTTGCCGATCATTGGGCGAAATTTTGTGGATTTCGTGTTGCTGAGCCCGAAGGTGGCCACCGGACGCGCGAGCGTAGGCGGGGGGCCACAGCAAGAGCCTCCGGTGGGGGTAGGCATCACGGGAGCGACGCGTCTCTCTTTTGGAGGGCAGTTTGAGTATCACACCTTCATTGCCGTGGACGGTGTGGATGGGACGCAATCGTTCACGGGGCTTCAGCGCAGTGCTCCCTCGCAAGAGGTGGCGAAGGAGTTTCGCGTGGTGAACACGAGCTATTCAGCGGAATTTGGGCGCGGCTTTGGTCTGGTCAATATCATCACGCGGTCTGGGGGGAACGAGTGGCATGGGACGGGATATGCTTTCTTCCGCAATGAAGCATTGGATGCGCGGAACGTGTTGCAGCGGCCGGAATTGGAACGCTTGCGCCAGGCACAGTATGGAGGAGTGGTGAGTGGTCCCGTGGTGCGCGATCGAACGTTCTTCCTGGTCAACTATGAGGGGCAGCAGCGGGATGAGCGACCGCTCTTTTCCGAGGTGGTCGTGGCGAATCTGGGAGCCTTGAATGCCATTCGGCGGCAGTGGGGATTGAGCGAAGAGCGCCTCGATATTCTTACGACCAACGATTATAACGCCTTCTTTGGGAAGGTGGATCATCAGCTTTCGGGGGTGCACACCCTCAGCGGGCGCTATAACATGGTGGATGGAGAGAGCTTGAATGTGATGCCGGTATCGCGGGCGTCGCTGGCGCCCTCGGCATTGCGGGATAATACTCTGCGCGATCAGAGCTTCGTGATGGCGGTGGTGTCCGTGCCCGGTGCTCGCACGGCGAATGATCTGCGCTTTCAATGGGCTCGTCGGACATTCCATTACCGAGCCGTACAGTACAATGAGCCCGCGCTGGAGATTCCCGGGTTGATCCTCATGGGGCATACGTATCAGGATTTCGACTTCTACAAGGAATCGCGGGTGCAAGTTTTGGATAACTTCACTTATGTGGTGGGGACGCACTCGTTGAAGTTCGGAGCTGATTTCAACCACTTGAGGACGACTGAGCACTGGGTCATCTGGTTTCCGGCTCGGGTGGTCTTTCCGAGCTTGGCGGCTTTCTTGGGGCGACCTCCTTTCGCGGCGCCCACCGTCGCGGCGATTCAATGGACGCCGCCCTCGTTGAGCACGCGCTTAGATCCGACGATGCGGGCCTTGCCGCGGGAGTGGGAGGAGGGGAGCCGAGCTGCTCTTACTCATCATTTCCTGGGCTTCTTCGCCCAAGACCAGTGGCGTCTCCATCCCGCTTTCACCCTCAGCTACGGCGTCCGATGGGACGCGCACCTGGTGCCCACAGATTTCGTGAGTCGCGATCTGAATAACTTCCAGCCGCGTGTGGGATTTGCGTGGTCGCTCGGGTCTGAGACAGTGATTCGCGGCGGAGCCGGCCTCTTCCACGACAAGTATATCATCGGATCCGTGATCATCTCCTCTCTGCTGGGAGACCGGGATGGCTTCTTGCGTCAGAATATGCTTCCCAACTTCACTCGCCGGAACGCGACGCTTTGGCTATTCTCGCTGGTCGGGCCTCCGGTTGCAACGCCGGCCTTCAACGAGTGGTTGCGAACGGGCATCTATCCCTCGGGACCGGCTGTGCGCAAGTCGAGCCTCACTCTCTTTGACCGCGAGAACCGGCAGCCGTATGCGATCCAGTCCAGCGTGGAGATCGAGCGGAGATTCGGGCGCAGTCTCTTTGTGGGGGCGAGTTACCTCTTTGTGCGCGGATTGAAGATGATCACCTTCAGCGGAAATCTCAACGCCGTGCCCACGGGGACACATCCGGTGACAGGGAAACCCGTATATGGCGCTCGCCGGTTCCCCGAATACGATTTGATCAATCCCTTCTTCTACGTGTCGCAATCTGTCTATCATGGAGGGACAGCGCAGGTGCGCTACCGATGGGGAGAGCGTTTGGATGTGAATGCCCACTATACCTTCTCGAAGACCATTGACCTGCCGACAGGGATCGCGCTGCAACAGATTCCGGAAGATCCGCGGAACTGGCGGCAGGATCGAGGGCTTTCGAATCAACATGTGGGGCATCGGTTCGTGCTCAACCTTTTGGGGACATCTCCTTCCTCTTGGGGGATCTTGCGGAATTTCAAGCTGGGAGGGATTGTGACTCTGCAGTCGGGGAGATACTTCAATGTGATCACGGGGGCAGACACAAACGGGGATGGGAATCCGCTGACGGATCGGCCTGGGAAGCTCGGGCGGAACACCTTCAAGGGGGATCCCTACTACAGTGTGGATGTGCGCGTGAGTCGGGAGGTTCATGTGAGCGAGCGGGTGGTGTTGGAGCCTTTGGCCGAGGTCTTCAATCTCTTCAACACGGTCAACGTGCTCGAATACAACACGGTATGGGGATCGGCGGATTTGGGGGCGAGACCGGCTCCGGGTTTCGGCACGTTGCGGAGCGTTGCTCCGGCGCGTCAGATTCAGCTGGCCCTGCGCTTGCGGTTTTAGTGGGTCGCGGGCGTCCCCAAGGGACGCCCGTTGAGAAGGCGATTGGCGATGAGGATGAGTGTGCACAGGGAGGGGCACAATGGACGAGGTGATTGCTCTTGGGCGTCGGCACGAAGCGGCAGGATTGACACATGAAGATCTGCTCTCACTCTATGCCACAATGGTGCTCGTTCGCGCGCTCGATGAATTGATTCTCGTGTTGAACCGTCAGGGGAAGGCGCCCATTGGAATCCCCTGCCGGGGGCATGAGGCGGCACAGATGGGGAGCGCGTGGGCAGCGCTCAAGGACGGGCAGTGTTTCTTCTTCCCTTATTATCGGGATCTGGCCCTGAAGATCACAGTGGGCGTCAGTGCGCATGAGGTTTTGCTCTCCTTCTTGGGAAAGGCGGGGGATCCGTTCAGCAATGGACGTCAGTTTCCCTTGCAGGGAGCCGATCTCAGGCGTCGTATCATCCAGCTCTCGAACGTGGTGGCCGCGGGCTTACCTCAAGCCGTGGGTTATGCGTGGGCATGCCGGTATTTGGGGGAGAAGACCGTCGTGCTCGCTTATTTCGGGGATGGAGCGACAAGCGAAGGAGAGTGTCATGAGGCGATGAACTTCGCGGGAATTCATCGTGTCCCGATCGTCTTCTTCTGCGAGAACAATGGCTATGCCATCTCTGTCCCTCAGCGGAAGCAGATGGCGATCGAGAATGTGGCCGATCGCGCGGCTGCCTATGGCTTCCCGGGAATCGTTGTGGATGGGACGGACCTCTTTGAAGTCTACGAAGCGACGCGTCGCGCCATCGAACACGCCCGCGTGAATGGGCCGGTCCTTATCGAGGCGAAGGTGGAGCGACTCTCCCCACATACGACAGATGATGACGATCGGCGATATCGGTCTCGCGAGGATCTGGAGCAGGCGCGACGGCGTGATCCTCTACAGCGCCTCCGACAGTATCTCCTGCAGGAAGGCCTGCTCACGGCCGAGCAGGAGGCCGCTATCTGGGAGCGTGTGCGTCGGCAGGTCGAGGAGGCTACTCGACAGGCGGAAGAGGCTCCTTATCCTTCGGCCACCACGCTGTGGGAGCATGTCTATGCGTCGTGAGGGGGGAGATGGGAGAGAAATCCGTCATCGAAGCGATTCGCGAGGCTATGCGCGAGGAGATGCAGCGAGATGAGCGTGTGATCGTCCTTGGGGAGGATGTGGGCGCGCGCGGTGGCGTCTTCCTCGCCACTCAGGGATTTCTGGAGGAGTTCGGCGAAGCGCGGGTGATTGACACTCCTTTGGCCGAGGCTTCTATTGTCGGGATCGCAGTGGGCGCGGCGTTGAAGGGGTTGCGTCCGATCGCTGAGATCCAGTTTGCAGACTTTGCCTGGCCGGCCTTCAACCAGCTCCTGGGGGAGGCCGCGCGTGCCTGTTATGGGAGTTTCGGACACGTGCGCGTCCCCTTGGTTGTGCGTATCCCTTATGGAGGGGGGATCCGGGGCGGACTGTACCACTCGCAGAATGTGGAGGCATATTTCTTTCACACGCCCGGAATAAAGGTCGTCGCCCCGGCGACCCCTTATGATGCCAAGGGATTGCTCAAGGCGGCCATTCGAGATGATAATCCCGTCGTTTTCCTCGAGCACAAGAAGACCTATCGACTCGTGCGCGGTGACGTTCCTGAAGAAGACTACATACTCCCCCTGGGGAAGGCAGAGGTGAAGCACGAGGGGTCGCAAATCACCGTCATTTCTTACGGACTCGTTATGCACTATTGTTTGCAAGCAGCGCGGAAGCTGACCTCAGAAGGAATCAGTGTGGAAGTGGTGGACCTGCGCACTCTCCGCCCGGTGGATCGGGAGACAGTGCTCGGATCCGTTCGGAAAACGGGGAAGGTTCTCATCGTGCACGAAGATAATCGCACCGGAGGCGTTGGGGCGGAGATCGCGGCGATCTTGGCCGAAGAGGCCTTCGAGTATTTGGATGCACCGATACGGCGATTATGCGGGCCTGATATCCCCACCATGCCCTTTGCGCCAACCCTCGAAGAAGCTTATATGCCGACGACGGAGAAGATCGTGGCGGCTCTGCGCGAATTGGCGGCTTATTGAATCTTGAGGAGGGGAGACGTGCGTGTCACAGTCGAACTTCCACAAGTTGGAGAATCGGTCGTCGAAGGGATCGTCGCTCGATGGTTGAAGGAGCCTGGGGAACTCGTGCAGATGTACGAACCCGTGGCTGAGATCGTCACCGATAAGGTGACGATGGAGCTTCCCTCGCCTGTTTCCGGTCGAATCCTTCGGTTTCTTGTCGAGGAGGGAGCGAAGGTGCCTGTCGGGACGCCGCTCCTGGAGATCGAGGCGCTGTCGGGGAGCGAGTCCGAGCTGGCCGGTGATCAGGAGGGCGATCGCGTGGGGCGCCTTTTCGAAGAGGAGCGGCCCGTGGGTCCGACCGGAGGTGGAGCTCTGCCCGAAGAAGTGGGGGAAACTGCTGTCAAGGGAGCGGAGGACAAGGGCGCATCTGGGGAAGGGGCGGCTGCGCCGGTCGAGAAGCCGTGGTACTCCCCCGCTGTTCGGCGATTGGCGCGCGAGCATGGGATAGATCTCCGGACCATCTCGGGAACCGGTCTTGGTGGGCGAGTGACAAAGGAGGACGTGCTCGCCGCTCTCGCCCAAAGAGGAGTCCAAGCTGAGGAAGAGCACGTGAAGGTCACGCCCATTCGACGCCTCATTGCGGAGAATATGCAGCGAAGCGCTCGCGAGATCCCTCAAGCCTGGGCCATGGTCGAAGTGGACGTGACTGGACTGGTCCTCTATCGCGAGCGCATCAAAGAGGAATTCCAGAAGCGTGAGGGGGTGAAGCTCACCTATCTCCCTTTTGTCCTTCAGGCTGTCATCGAGGGGCTCAAGCGGCATCCTCACCTGAATGCGCGTTGGGCTGAGGAGCATATTGTTCTGCGCCGACGTATTCATTTGGGGATCGCTGTGGCCACCGAGCAGGGGCTCCTCGTTCCTGTGATCCGCGATGCGGATCAGTTGAGTCTCACCGGATTGGCGCGCGCTGTTCATGAGTTGACGCAGCGGGCGCGCCAGCATCGGTTGACCGTAGAAGATGTCCAAGGAGCGACCTTTACCGTTAATAACACGGGAGCATTGGGAGTCGTACTTTCGCGTCCTCTTGTCCCTCCGGGTCAGGCGGGAATCCTCACAATGGAGGCGATCACACAGCGCGTGGTCATCTCGACCGATCGAGCTCCCCACGCCCTTTCGACGGATGTAGAGGAATCGCTCTCGTCTCTTGTTGCTCCCACACTCTCGGTGCGCTACTGCATGAATATGTGTCTCTCTTTCGATCATCGGATCTTAGATGGAGCTGAGGCCGCAGCTTTTCTCCGCACGGTGAAACACCAGTTAGAGACCGTCGCTCATGAATGAACGTCAGGGAGGAGGAAGAGTATGCTGGATCAGATCCAACGAGAGAAACTCGCCGCACTGTTGCGCTCTCAACATGTCTTAGTCCTCGCCACAGTGGGATCGGAGTGGCCCACGACGACGCTCCAAGCGTTCGCCGAGACTGAAGATCTGCGCCTCATCCTCATCTTGCGGGAGGAGAGCGAGCGCTATCAGAATATCTTGAAAAATCCCCGCGTGACTGTGCAGGTGGACACGCGGGACCGCGGGCTCGAAGGATTCCGCGTGGCCCGCGCCTCCATCCGGGGATGGGCGCGGGAGGTTCTGCGGGGGAGCGAAGAGTGGGAACGGTTCAAAACGCTTTTCCTCGCGAAAAATCCTTTCGAGGAGCCGTTCTTTGCACTCCCGACGCTGCGCATGATCTGTATTGAGCCTGTGGCCGTCAGCTACGCCGACGGCGCCGGTCCTGGAGCCGAACGCTTCATTGCGACATTCTGAGGGGGGAGGGATGGGCAGAATGTTCTACGGGTGGTGGGTCGTCTTGGCCGCGAGCGTCGGACTCTTTGCGAGCTTCGGCCCCATTGTGAGCTTCACCTTCGGCGTCTTCCTCACGCCTCTGAGTCAGGAGTTCCAGTGGAGTCGGGGCGAGATCTCCGTGGCGTTCTCGCTCGCCATGCTCATGCTCGGCCTCAGTTCGCCAGGAGTCGGGCGTCTGGTGGATCGCTTCGGCGCCCGACGCATTATCCTCCCCGCGACGTTTTTATTCAGTGCGAGCCTCATGGCGCTCGCTCTCGTTCAGAAGCTGTGGCATTTTTATCTCATCTACATTGCCATGGGATTGGTTGGTGGGGGAACGGCACCCGTTCCCTATTCTACCGTCGTCTCGCGTTGGTTCGATCGCCGACGGGGCTTGGCCCTTGGCCTCATGATGGTCGGGACGGGATTGGGCATGTTCATCATGCCCTCCCTCACCCATGCGCTCATTGTCCACAGAGGGTGGCGGATGGCCTATCTCATTCTTGGGGCGATGGTCCTTCTCCTGACAATCCCCATCGTGGGCGCTTTGCTCAAGGATCGCCCACAGGACATGGGGCAGTACCCCGATGGAATCGCCCCCCCGATCTCTGATCCCCCGACGACGTGGGAGGAGCCGGAAGAGTTCGATCGGCTCCGCGCCCTGCGGACGCTGGTGTTTTGGCAGATGGTGGTGGCCTTTTTCCTTGTCTCTGGGACCGTGCACGGGTGCTTGACGCACTTGGCCCCCATGCTTATAGATCGTGGCGTTTCGCCACAGAATGCGGCAAGGGCAACATCGCTTCTTGGTGGGGCTGTGCTCGTCGGGAGGGTGATCACGGGGTATCTATTAGATCGTTTCTTCGCTCCGCGCGTCGCATTGGGATTTTTTACGGGAGCATTCCTGGGGGTGCTCTTGCTGTGGAGTGGAGCGACTCAGGAGCTCGCCTTTGTCAGTGCTTTTCTAGTAGGGCTGGGAATGGGGGCGGAGGTGGATATTATTGCCTATATGGTGAGCCGATATTTCGGCCTCCGGGCATTTGGAAGCATTTACGGATATGCCTTCGCTGCATATATCTTCGGAGGATTGGCGGGTCCGTTAGTCATGGGAACAGGGGTAGATCGCACAGGGGCATATCAGTGGTCGCTTGGGATCTTTCTGATTGCTCTGGTGCTGGCGATCGGATTGATAACTCGATTGGGGCCCTATCCGGTCCGAGGGGAGGTCGTCTCGGGAGGAACCTCTCGTCCGTGGGCGCCTTCGGCGGATTCTTCCTCACAGGCATGAAGGAGGAGGTCACCTATGGATATATCCCGGCTTCCCTCGAGCGCGATCGTCGTTGAAGTGGGACCTCGGGATGGGTTGCAGAGCGAAGAGGAGATATTGGAGACGGAGGAGAAGGTGACGTTGCTTCGGGAGCTGTACGAAGCGGGTGTGCGGGAGTTCGAGTTCAGCTCATTTGTGCGGGGGGATCGGGTACCGCAACTTCGGGATGCGGAGGCCGTGTTCGAGCGGATTCGGGCGTGGGAGGGGGTGCGATGGATGGCATTGATTGGAAATGAGCGGGGGTATGAACGCGCTGTGGCGGCGGGAGTGAGGACGGTGCGGTGGACCATCGTGGCGAGCGAGACATTTAATCGGAAGAATTTCAATCGGGCGATCGCGGAATCGCTGAAGGAGCTGCAGCATATCGGCAAGCGGGCATCGGCGGATGGAGTGGAAATCGTGGGAACGATCGGGGCGACGTTCGGATGTCCGTATGAAGGAGAGGTCCCGCGGGAGCGCGTGATCCGTTTGGCCCGTGAGATGGCAGAGGTAGGAGTGCGGGAGATCATCCTGGCGGATACGACAGGTTTGGCAACCCCCCGGCAAGTTGCGGAGGTACTTGCGGAGTTGCAGCAGAGGCTGCCCGGACTTGAGCTGGGATGCCATTTTCACAACACGCGGAATGCGGGTTTCGCCAATGTGGTCGCAGCATTGCAGATGGGGGTGAGGCGATTTGATGCTGGAGTCGGGGGGATTGGAGGGTGTCCCTTTGCGCCTCACGCAGCAGGGAATATCGCGACTGAGGACTTAGTTCATCTGCTCAATGGGATGGGGATCGAGACAGGGATTCGGCTGGAACGACTGATCACTGTGGCCCATTGGTTGGAGCGTCGCTTGGGTCATCCGTTGCCCGGACAAGTGATGAAGGCCGGGCCAGGACGCTTCGCTCAGGTACTTCAGGCGTGACGGAAGAGGGAAGAGCGATGGGGACAAAAAGGATGCCCTTGGAGGGATTGAGGGTGTTGGAGTTAGGCCAGTTGCTGGCCGGACCCTTTGCTGGGATGCTGCTGGCCAACTTCGGAGCTGAGGTGATCAAGGTCGAGCCTCCTAAGGTGGGAGACCCACTGCGGCGATGGCGGGGAATGTATCGAGGGACATCACTGTGGTGGGTCGTGATGAGTCGAAACAAGAAGTGCATCACGCTGGATCTGAAGTCGGAGCGGGGGCAGCAGTTGTGTCGAGAGCTAGCGGCGCGGTCGGATATTTTAGTGGAGAACTTCCGTCCTGGGACACTCGAGCGATGGGGGTTAGGGCCGGAGGCCCTGTGGGCTGTGAATCCGCGGTTGATTATCGTGCGGGTCTCAGGATGGGGACAGACAGGGCCGTATGCAGGGCGTCCCGGATATGCGAGCGTGGCGGAAGCCATGGGGGGGATACGCTATGTGATGGGGCATCCGGATCGTCCGCCGATTCGGCCGAATTTGAGTTTGGGAGATACAATTGCCGGTTTACATGCCGCCTTTGCGGCACTGGTCGCCGTCTATGCACGGGATGTCTTAGGGATAGGACGCGGACAAGTGGTGGATGTGTCGCTGGCAGAAGCCGTCTTCAATATGACCGAGAGTATGCTCCCCGAATACGATAAGCTGGGTGTGGTGCGCGAGCGACAGGGGACGAAATTATCCGGGATTGCGCCGACTAATACGTATCGGTGTCAAGACGGACGATATGTGGTCATCGGGGGCAACGGAGATAGTATCTTCCGACGGCTGATGTATGCCATCGGGCGACCAGATTTGGCTGAAGATCCCCGCCTGGCGCACAATGATGGACGCGTGGCACATGAGCAAGAGATTGATGAGGCCATCGAAGCCTGGACCCAGAAGCATACGCTGGAGGAAGTCGTGCAGATTCTGGAGAGGGCTCAAGTACCTTGTGGACCGATCTATAGTATCGCAGATGTGGTGAAGGATCCCCATTTCCAGGCACGAGGATTATTTGAAGACGTGGAGTTGGCGCCGGGAGATTGGGTGAAGATTCCCGCTATTGTACCCTTCTTGAGTGAAACCCCTGGGCACACTCGCTGGATCGGACCTCCACTGGGCGCTCATAACGAGGAGATCTTTGGGCAACTGCTTGGCTTGTCTTTGTCAGAGATCGCTGCCCTTCAGGAGGCAGGAATCATTTGAATTCCCCTCACGTGGCCTGAGTCACTAGGCCCGCGGTACACAGCTGAAGCCACACAAAGCCTAAGCCCCACTCTATTCTCCGAGCGTGCACGCACGGGTGCGTGCACGCGGTTGCCCCCCTTCCCGCTGAAGCTCCTCAAAGAGGGAGCTGGCTTCTCCCTCTGGGAGGAGGGCCAATCTTTTCGGTCCTTGCGGATATCCCTTCTTTGAACGCTTCCCACAAGAATGCTCCATAATTGGTCTAATCTATGTTGAACGCTACAATATCGTCGGAAAGTCTTGGCTTTCGCTCGTGCAATATCGTTGGCGAAATGACGATTCTGAGATATTTGGCAGTCTACGGCACAAAATAGTACTAATCGTGAATCGCGATCTGGAAGGGCCTGCGTGTATGTCCTTGTTTCCGCACGGGATACCTTTTCGTAGGAGAGTGTGCCTCGGGTATGCCGTTTGCTTACTATGCACCGGCGAAAGACGATGCTCAGGGCGTGGGAAAAAGTTCTGGCTCATGCGGAGGAGCGGCTCAGGATCGGAGAAGCGAGCGCCGATGTGGAGGCGCTGCTTCACGGAATACGGGCGTTTCTCGCGGTAGAGCGGGAGCAGCTGCGGATTGGTCATCGTCGTGGGGCAGGGGGGACAGAGGTCGTGCATCGGTGGAGTGCGGTCATAGATTTAGTCGTTTGTCGGGCGGCGCGTTGGGCCAGTGGGGGGCAGGAAGAGCAGCCGTGGGCGATCCTGGCCGTTGGAGGATACGGGCGATGCGAAGTAGCGCCTTTCTCGGATGTGGACCTGACCTTCGTTTATATGGGGGACGTTCACGAGGAACTTCGTGTGTTCGTCGAGCGTGTGCTACGACTCCTTTGGGATGGGGGTCTTGTGGTCGGGCATAGTGTTCGTTCTGTCAGCGAATCGGTGCGAGCGGCTTGCCAGGACACGCATGTGGCGACGGCGCTTCAAGAGGCTCGGTTACTTTGGGGGAGTCGTGCGGTGTTTGACCGGTTGCGTCGAGAGCTTGAGGCTGTACTCTACAAGGGGAGACGGCAGAGAGAGCGCTTTCTGGACGCCCTGCGTCATGAGTGGGAGAAGCGGTACGCTCAGGTAGGAGCGATCATTGGCGTACAGGAACCGCATGTGAAGGAGGGGGCGGGAGGGCTTCGGGATCTTCAGATGGTTCGTTGGGTGGGGCGCGCGCGCTACGGAAGCTCTGGGCTGGAGGCTCTGTGCGCCGAGAATCACCTGAGTGGAGCGGAATATGCGGTGCTTCGTTCGTCGTACGATTTTCTGCTGCGCGTTCGCAACGAAGCGCATTTTTCGACGGGGCGGAAATGGGATCAGTTGACCGTGGATATGCACTCTACGCTTGCTCGTCACCTTGGCTATACATCTCGGCGCGGGCTCCAGGCGTCTGAGGTCTTCATGCGCGAGTACTATCACCACGCGCATAGTGTGCACGAAGTCTGTCGCAGTTTCCTCGCGCGCGCGTGGGCTTCCCCACAGGGCGCGCGGGCTTGGTGGGTGGGAAGATGGTGGAGAGAGAGGGTCTTTCAGCGATTCGAGAAGTCGCGGCGGAATTCGGGAAGCGAACCCTTTGAGATCGCCGATGGGATGCTTCGGCTTCGGGGCAGGCTTGGGGATCCGCTTCAGCTCATGAGGGCCTTTCAAATCGCGCAGTCGGCACGCGTTGTCATGAGCGAAGAGTTACGACAGACGATTCGGCAACAAGGGCCGGCCATGGGGCGCGCCTTGCGTCGCTCGCCGGAGGCGGGCCGGATTTTCCTGGAGATTGTGAGCCAGCGTGGTGAGGTCGCGCGCATTTTGCGCCTGATGCATGAGACCGGCGTCTTAGGGCGCTTCCTTCCGGAGTTTGGACGTCTCACTTTCCTCGTGCAGCATGACTTCTACCATGCGTATACGGTGGATGAGCATACGCTGCACGCCATAGAGGCTCTGGATCGCGTATGGCGGAATCCGAGCGGTGCGCTGATGGCCACCTTTCACAAAGTCTTTCGTGAGATCGGCGATGTCGTTCCGCTGTATCTCGGCCTTTTGTTTCACGATGTTGGGAAAGGGCGGGGTCATGGCCATGTGGGGCGGGGCGTGCGCTTGGCCCATCGGGCGTGTCAGCGCTTGGGCGTGGATGAAGGGCGGCGGCAGATGATCCTCTTCCTCGTTCGACACCATTTGCTCCTCTCACATGTGGCTGAGCGGCGGGATGTGACTGAAGAGAAGGTGATCGAGGAGGTGGTGAATGTGCTCGGGGAGAGCGCTCCGCTCGAGCGTCTCAACATGTTGCTGTTGCTCACCTATGCGGATACGGCGGGTGTGGGGCCGAATGTATGGACCGAATGGAAGGGAGTCGTGTTATGGGAACTCTATTGGCGAGCGCGGGAGTGGATCACTCGGAGGCGCGTTGCCGGAGAGGGAGATGACGGGCCGGCGCTTGAGGACCTTGTCCGCGACCTGGCGAGAGAATTCCCCGCGCTGGAGGTCGAGCGCCATCTCACCCAGTTGCCGGAACGGTATCGCCGGGCGACGACGCGCGACCGGATCGCCGAGCATCTGCGTCTGATCCGTCGCGTGTCTGAAGAATCGGTGGTCGTTCACTGGAGGACTATTCGCGAAGGGGGCTACACGGAGGTGAGCGTCTGCACGTTCGATCGGCCCGGCTTGTTCGCGCAGTTGGCGGGGACGCTCACCGCGCACGGCCTCAATATCCTCAGCGCCGATGCCTATACCCGCGAGGATGGAATCATCATTGATACGTTCCGAGTATGTGAGATCGGGGCATTGCGTCCGGTTCCGCCTGAGCGATGGCCGGGGATCGAGCGGTCTATGAAGGCGGCTGTAGAGGGTCGGTACGATGTCGCTCAGGCTGTGGCTCGACGGCGGGCGCGATTCGCTCGGAAGCGAATGCAGAGTCGTCGGGAGCCGATTATCCGGTGTGACAATGCCGCCTCTTTGACATGCACTATTCTCGAAGTCGAGGCTGACGATGAGCCGGGTCTCGCGTATACGATCGCGAGCACCCTTCAGGCGCTCGGTCTCAACATCGTCCTCGCCAAGGTGGCGACGGAGAAGAGTCGGGCGCTCGATGTCTTTTACATCACTGACGCCGAGGGGCGGAAGCTCACGTCGGCGCTCATTGCTGCTGTTGAGCGGGCTCTTGGGAATGCTCTCGCGTCCGGGGCGCCGACGATAGCCCCGCCTGCTCGCGCCGTGTGAACCATTCGGGAGGAGATCATGAAGAAGATTGAGAGCATCATTCGGCCTCACCTTTTGGACGCTGTCAAGAGTGCCCTCCAGGAGGTTGGCATCATGGGGATGACCGTGACCGAAGTGCGGGGATTCGGGCGGCAGAAGGGGCATACGGAGATGTATCGGGGGAGTGAGTACAGGACCGATTTCCTCCCCAAGGTGAAGATCGAGGTCGTCGTTCCGGAGGAGCTGGTGGAAGCGGTTGTGGAGGCACTCCTTCGAACAGCGCGAACGGGGAAGTTCGGCGATGGGAAAATCTTCATCCTCCCCGTAGAGGAAGCTATCCGCATCCGAACGGGCGAACGCGGGGAGCATGCCGTGTGAAAGGAGGAAGAACGATGATCAGAGAGCATCGGCGATGGATTCTCGTGGGTGCCCTTGGGCTCATTGGGCTCGCAGGGCGAGCGGTAGGGGCGCAAGATGCTGCCGCATCGGCACCGAGTTCTGGGGATACGGCCTGGCTGCTTACAGCCAGCGCCTTGGTGATGATGATGACGGCGCCGGGATTGGCGCTCTTCTACGGCGGATTGGTGAGTCAGCGCAACGTCCTCTCGACGCTCATGCACAGCTTCTTCATCCTCTGCCTGATCAGCGTGCAGTGGGTGGTGCTCGGATACAGCCTCTCGTTCGGACCGGATCTCGGAGGGATCATCGGTCGCCTGGCATATCTTGGACTTCGAGGGATCGGGGGAGAGCCAATGGCGGGGATGAGCGTTCCGCCTCTGGCCTTTGTGATGTTCCAGGGGATGTTCGCCGTCATCACCGTCGCCTTGATCACGGGGACCTTTGTCGAGCGCATTCGCTTCACGGCCTTTCTGCTCTTCGCTCTCCTCTGGGCGACTCTCGTCTATGCTCCGCTGGCACACTGGGTGTGGGGGGGAGGATGGCTGATGAAACTCGGTGCGCTGGACTTCGCTGGAGGGACGGTCGTTCACATCAGTTCCGGTGTTTCGGCCCTCGTCGCGTCTCTGATCATCGGTCGGCGCGCGGGCTATCCGGAGAAGGTCCTCCCTCCCCACAACGTGCCGATGACGATCATGGGGGCGGCGCTTCTGTGGTTTGGCTGGTTCGGATTCAATGCCGGAAGCGCCCTTGCGGCCAATGGCCTGGCGGCGATAGCGTTCACGGCGACGCATGCGGCGGCTGCCATGGCGGGTCTCACGTGGGCCTTCACCGAATGGTTCCATCGCGGTAAGCCGACGGTTTTGGGGACGGCGACAGGAGCTGTTGCCGGACTGGTTGCTATCACGCCTGCTTCCGGTTATGTCTCGGCCATCGCCGCGCTCGCGATTGGGGTTGGGGCGGGGTTGGTCGGATACTGGGGGGTGAACGTGCTCAAGCCCCGCTTGGGCTACGATGACTCACTAGACGTCTTCGGCGTCCATGGCATGTGCGGCACGTGGGGGGCCTTGGCGACGGGACTTTTCGCGAGTCGCTCCGTGAACCCCATGGGGGCGGATGGCGCGTTCTTTGGGAATCCCGGACAATTGCTTGTGCAGCTTATCGGTGTACTTGCGACGTGGGCGCTGGCCGCTGGGATGACGTTCCTCATCCTCAAGGTGGTCGCTGTCTTCACTCCGCTGCGCGTTACTGAGGAGGAAGAGATTGCGGGATTGGATCTGGTGCTTCACGGGGAGGTGGCCTATAACTTCCTCTCGCCGGGGATGGGGGGGAGTGTGCGACTTCCTTCCCGCGCGGAGGCTGCTTTCGGGTCAGCTCAAGCCGAAGAGCCTTCGCCGGGGGATTGAGCGGGGGCGGGGGCTCCGGGTTTGGGTGAAGCCTCACTGCGGAACGCTTCGCCCAAAACCGGAGCACTGTGAGATCGCGTGCGGGATCTTGCTCGCACCGGGCGGCGACGTGGCTATACCGAAGCGGCATCTCTGATCAGATCCTGCTGGGAGAGGGGGGCGCTCTCAGCGTTTCGGCCCCTTCAAACCGTGCAGAATGAGATCCATGAGGCGGTCGAAGACGCGCTTGGGCATTGAGCCGGATCGAACCACCCAGCGCAGGCCGAAGAAGTGGCCGATACCCATCAAGCAATAGGCGAGCGTCTCGGGATCCAGTGATCGAATGTCTCGGCGAGCCATGCCCTCTTGGAGTCCTCGGCGGTAGCCTTGGGCCAACCGTTCGAAGTACCACCGCGCAATGGAGGGATTCACGAACTCAGCTTCGCGGACGATCCGATAGGCCTCTCTGTTTTGGCGAATGAATCGGAAGAAGGCGCGGAAGCCTTCGCGCTCGATCGCGCGGCGATCGTGGAGTCCCGCGATCGCCGCGCGAACGTTTCGTCGGAGTTGGGTATTGAGGTCGCGGACCAGCTCATCAAGGATCTCCGTCTTGCTGGAGAAGTAGAGGTAGAAGGTTCCCAAAGAGAGGCCGGCCCGTCGAGTGATATCGGCGATCGAGGTGGCATAGAATCCGCGGCGTCCGAAGCACCATCGGGCCGCTTCCACAAGTCGCCGGCGCGATCGTTCGCCTCGGGAGCATTCGGTGGTCGTGTGATCACGCGGAGGAGAAGGACGAGGGCGGATGGGAGAGGGGAGAGAGGGACGATCGCCCTCTATTCCGTGAAGGAGGAGATCGAGGGCCGTCTGTCGCGCCTCAGGGGGGACATCGGTGTGGTCCAAGATGATCCATCGGAGCGTCAAGAAGTGGGCGATACCGATCACAGCGACGGCAGCGATCTCCAGATCGAGAGGGGAGCGCGAGCGAGAGGTCCGTGAGGAGTCGCTCAGGGCTTCGGCGAAAGATCGGCTGAGGAGAGCGATCACGCCGTCGTAAAATCGGTGATGCACGCGCGGGTTCACGAACTCCGCTTCTCGGAAGATCTGATAGAACGCCCGATGGCGGCGGACGAATCTGAAGAAGACTTCCAGAGTGCGGTCCAGCCGCGTGGGGAGATCCCCTTCTTCGCTCAGAGCCGATTTCAATTCGGCTTGCATGCGGTGGCTCAGATGAGCGGCCAGCTCTGAGAAGATAGCCTCCTTGTCCTCGAAGTACTGGTAGAACGTCCCCAGCGCGACACCGGCACGGCGGCAGATTTCCGAAACGGACGTTTCGTAGAAGTTCCCTTTTTCGAAGACGCGTTGGGCGACAGCCAGAAGCCGCCGTTTGGTCATCCATCCGCGTGGAGTCGTCGGCGTTCGCGTCTTCCTCAGGCGTCGTCTCATGTCCGATCTCGCGTCGAAGATATCATAGCGTCCGCTCTCGATCCAAGAGTTGGCATCGGCGGTGTGGAGAGCTACAATGAATCCCTTTCGCGATCCGGAGGGAAGAGAGATGCGAACGCTTGAGGATCTCCGACGCATACTCGCGCGCATTGATGGGCGGGGATATAAGGCGTATGAAGAGATCGAGGGGGCGTATGAGGGGCCCGGATGGGTGCTGTATGTCGATCATGTTCAGGGCGATCCGTTTGCCCCTCCCTCGAAGGTGCGCGTGCGCGTGGACGGGCGTCGAGCGGGTTTCCCGGCGGATGTGTATCGGACCTCTGTTCGGCGCGTGGCGCTGGAGGATTTTCTAGCGCGGCGTGTGCGCCAGAGCATTGACGCTGTGAGTCGCGGACGTCGCGGTTCGGGCAAAAGCGGGGTGATCTGGGTGGACGCTGGGGGGCAGGAAGTGCTGGAGCGAACGGCCGTGCGCGTGCGGCCGGAGTGGATCGAGTGTCGGCTGCAGGTAGGGTTGCCGGCCGCCGGGCGCACTGTGCTCGGGCGGCAGGCGGAAGAGATGCTCTGCCGCGAGGTGCCGGAGATCGTGCGGCGAAGTCTCTTCTGGACGGAGGTGCCGGAGGGGGAATGTCGGCGCTTTATCGAGTGCGTCGAGAATCAGGAGGCCATTCGTGCGCAGCTTCGAGAGCGACGGCTTGTCGCCTTCGTGGCCGATGGGTCCATTCTGCCGCGGCGCAGCGGTGTGAGCGAGCTGCCGCTTGAGCGGGCGATTCCTTTTCGTTCGCCCGAGTCCTTGCGCGTGACGATGGCCGTGCCCAATCCCGTCCTCTGGAACGGACGCGTGCACGACACCCTCACGGGGATGGGAATTCCCGAGGGGGTGACGTTGATCGTCGGCGGGGGGTATCATGGAAAGTCCACGGTGCTGCGCGCGCTCGAGCGGAGCGTCTATCCCCATATCCCCGGCGATGGCCGCGAATACGTGGTCACGCGCGAGGACGCTGTGACCATTCGTGCCGAGGACGGGCGCCGCATCGAGCGCGTCGATCTGACGCCGTTCATCGGCCAGCTCCCCTATGGGCAGCGCACCGATGATTTCTCGACGGAGAACGCCAGTGGGAGCACGAGTCAGGCGGCCAATATCTTGGAGGCCTTGGAGGCCGGATCGCGGCTGCTCCTCATTGACGAGGACACATCGGCGACGAACTTCATGGTGCGAGACGCACGGATGCAGGCGTTGGTGGCGAAAGAGCTGGAGCCTATCACGCCGTTTGTGGATCGTGTGCGCGAGCTCTATGAGCGGTTGGGAGTCTCCACGATCCTCGTCATGGGAGGCTCGGGCGATTATCTCGACGTGGCCGACACGGTCATCTTGATGCGGGAGTATGTGCCCGAGGATGTGACCGCCGAAGCTCGGCGCATCGCTCGAGCCTATCCCACGCAACGGCGGCCGGAGGCGCCTCGTCCGATCGAGCGAGTGGTGGAACGCGTTCCTTGTGCCGAGAGCCTTGATCCGTCGCGGGGACGTCGCGAGGTGAAGATCGACGCCAAGGCTGTGGATCTCATCCTCTTCGGCGAGACGGCCATTGATCTCCGCGCTGTGGAGCAAATTGTGGATCTCAGTCAGACACGCGCCATTGGCTACGCGTTGCATTGTGCGGCGGAGCGGTTTATGGACGGCCGTCGCACGGTGCGCGAGATTTTGGATGAGCTGGAGCGGCTCTTTGCGCGCGAAGGGATAGACGTGCTCGATCCTTTTCGACGCGGCGAGGAGCATCCGGGAAATTTCGCCCGTCCGCGTCGGTACGAGATCGCGGCGGCTCTCAATCGCCTCCGAACGGTCCGCATGCGGCAGCGACGCGAGTAGCGTTCGCCGGGGGAGGAGCCGCCGACGTCGTCGGGCGAAAGCTTCCGCATCCGGTGGAACGACCTCACCTCGGAGGCCGAGAGGCGCTTTATCGGCGAAAGACCATCCACAGTCCTGCCGCAATGAGCACTCCCCCGAACAGCCGTTCGAGGGTTGTGCCGCGCAGGGAGATGGAGATCAGGGCGCCCCAATAGGCGCCGATGAACAGACCGGCAGCTAAAAGGACGGCGTATTCGATGCGAATATATCCATTGCGATAGTACTGGAGCGCTCCCAAGAGTCCCACAGGCAGCAGCAAGGCTCCGAGGCTCGTCCCGACAGCTTCGTGCGGAGAGAGCTTCAAGCCGTATATCAGGAGAGGAACGATGAGGATACCACCCCCGACTCCGAACATCCCGGAGAGCAGACCCGCGCCCACACCGAGCGCCAAGACGAGAGCGTGCTTCATATCGTCATGCCTCCCTCAGAAGAGCTCAAGCTCAGAGCATAGCAAGGGATGAGATCTCGAGCAATCGCCACGTATCCCCAGCACTCCGGGCACCGTCGGTGCTGGGGAGCGCGAGCGATTTCTCCCGGATCGGATCAGGGCAGCGCCATCTGCTTCGGGCGAAAGCGGGAGCTGGGCCGGGGGTGTCCCCAGGTCGGTTGTGCGACAGCTCACGGAGAGATGAGGATCACGTCACCTTCGGCGAGGCCTTCCAGGACCTCCACGTGCATATCATCGCGTTCGCCGAGGCGCACCGGGCGTTCCGTCCACTGATGTCCCTGTCGCACCTTCACGAAAGGCTGACCATTTCGGATGAAGACCGCGCTTTTGGGGATGATGAGCGTGTTCTCCTTCTTGGCGAGTTCGATGATCACATCCACGCGCAGGCCGATCACAAGCCGTCCGCGCGCGGCCGGATCGAGCTCGATCCACGTCTCCAGAATCTCACGATCGCGCTTCTCGGCGGGATCATCGCCGAAGAGCGTCTTGCGGCCGACGGCAGCGCCGATTCTGACGACGCGGCCTGTGAACACCTCACCGCGATACGCATCCGCCGTGATGAGCGCCCGAGCCCCCAGGCGGATCTTCGCCACATCGGTCTCGTCAATTTCGGCGCGCACGCGAAGTCGCGCGTCATCGGCCATGGTGAGGATAGGGTGCCCGAGTGTCTCCGGGCGCACGATCTCGCCCGGGCGCACGAAGCGCCGAAGGATAATACCGTCGCAGGGAGCACGCAAGCGGGTGTTCTCCACGTGAGCCTCGGCTTCGCGCAGTCGCGCTCGAGCCCATTGGACTTCGGCCTCTGCGGCCGCGATCTCTTCGGGACGATTTCCGGCGAACGCGCGCTCATACTGTTGACGCGCGGCCTCCTGGCGGGCGCGTGCCGTCCGCCATTCGCGCTCCGCCCGATCGAGCTCTTCGCGGGAGAGGATGCCCCGCTCATAAAGGCGCTGGGCGCGGTGGTAAGCCGCCTCCGCGTGTTCGGCCACGGCTCGGGCTTCTTCAAGAACGGCTCGCGCGTGCTCCTTCTCTTCGAGACGGGCTCCGGCTCGAAGCACCGCCAGTTGGGCTTCGGCCTTGGCCAAAAGCGCACGCTCGGCCTCCACGCGCGCGAGCTGTTCGTCGTTCTCCAATTCTGCGAGCACTTGGCCCCGGCGGACGCGCTCGCCTTCTTCGACGAAGACGGCTCGGATGCGACCCGGGATCTTGAAGCTCAACTGGATCTCCTCTGAAGCTCCTTCCACACGCCCATGGGCGGCGATGCGCCAGTGGATCATCCCGCGCCGTACGTGGGCCGTCGGCAGTGCGTTCCGGTGATTCCGGACGACGTACATCCCCAGAGAGGCCAATAGCGCAAGGAGCACGAAGACGCCGCCAATTTGCATCCGAGTGAGCGATCTCATCCTCGTTCCGCAGTGCTCATGACGCCGCGCGTCGCTTTCGGGAACTCGCGCGCGATGATGCGTCCATCCTCCATGATGAGGACCTCATCCGCGAGATCCCGAACGCGGTGATCGTGTGTGACCATGAAGACGAGCCGGTCATCAGCTCGAGCGAGATCGGCGAGCAACTCGACGATCTGTCGGCCCGTTCGGGAGTCGAGCATTCCCGTCGGCTCATCCGCGAGGATGATGGGGGGGCGACCCGCGAGGGCTCGAGCCAGAGCGACACGCTGCTTTTCACCACCGCTCAAATCGCGGGGCAGAAAGTGCAGGCGATCGCCCAGGCCGACGCGGGTGAGCAATTCGGTGGCGTGGCGTCGCGCCGTCGGGCCCGTGATCCCCTTCAGCTTCAGCGCGAGCTCGACGTTCTCCACCGCGGTGAGCGCCGGGAAGAGGTTGAACGTTTGAAACACGAAGCCGATGTAGCGTCGGCGCAGAAACGGGAGCGTCCGTTCGTCGAGGGCCGAGACCTCATGCTCGAAGAGAAAGAGACGTCCGCGCGTCGGTTTCAACAGGCATCCCATGAGCAACAGGAGCGTCGTCTTGCCGCTGCCCGAAGGTCCCATCAAGAGGATGAATCGTCCTCCGTGCAGTTCCAAACTCACGTCGCGTACGGCGACGACGGCCGATGCCCCTTCCCCGTACACCTTGCTGACGCGATCCAGAGCGAGAATGGTTCGACGCATACGCGTGTCAGCTTCGGAACACGAGCGCGGGATCGAGTTTCGTGATCTTGTAGATCGAGATGATCGAAGCGCTCACGCACATGAAGATCGTGAGACCGAAGATGCCGAGGAGCACGCCGAAGGGCAAATACGCATCGAGTCCCGCCCGCCGCGCCAGATGCAAGAAGGCGCGCGCCAGGAGCATGCCCGTGGCGTATCCGAGGACGGCGACGATGAGCGCCTGAGCGACAATGATGCGATAGAGATCGGCATTGGAAGCGCCGATGGCTTTGAGTGTTCCGAACTCCCTCAGGTGTTCGATCGTGGAGGCGTAGATGGTCTGCCCCACGATGATCGCCCCGATCAGCAAGCCGAGCAGCGCCGTGGTGAGCAGAGCGATGCCCGCTCCCGTCACGAGCAGCCAATATCGTCGCGATTTCCAACTGAATTCGCGGGCGGTGTACACATCCACCCCGGTGAGCGTCTCGGCCAGATGCCGCTTCACGTCCTCGACAGCGTAGCCGGGAGCAACCTTCACGAGGATGTAGACGGTCTCCCCCGGGGGGACGAACGACAGCTTGAGAGCGTTTTTGAACGAGGTGAAGACGAAGGGGCTCCCGGTGAAGGACTTCGCGCCGCGCGTGATCCCGGCGATGCGCGCTCTCTGCCCGATGATCTCCACCTCATCCCCCACGCGGGGAAATCCCAAACGGGCGCGATCCGCTTCGTCAATGAAGATCTGATTGAAGTACTTCACCGCGGAGAGGTCGCCCTCGATGATCTCCCAAGGCGCGCCGATCCGCGTCTCCGGATTGAATCCGACGACTTGAATGGCTTCCTGCCCTCCGTCGGGCTTCTTCCAATAGCTGAAGCCCATGATGAGCTTCTCGGCCCAGAGAACGCCGGGAGCGCGCCGCACCTCGTAGAGTTTCTGTTCGGAGAACGGACGGCCGAAGTCGAAGTTCTTCAGGTTCTTCGACGTGACCCACAGATCGGCCTCGATATGATCGATGAGGAGGGAGGCGTTGGTCATGAACTTCAAGAGGAAACCGATCTGCAGGGTCATGAGCACGACGGCGAATTGAACGCCGACCAACGCGACTAGGAATCGAACCCGATCGTGGAACAGATTCTTTCTCGCCAGCGAAACCATCGCCGCTTCGCTCTTTCGGCTTCACCCCCGCGCGTCGCTCTCTCCTCCGGCATGTCCGAGCCCGTGTCGGTCTGCGTTCCAAGTATACGCGACGATCGGCCCGCCGCAAAAGGGCGCGCTCTTGCCTTCGGAGAGAGGACGGCGTACATTAATGGGCGAGACGACGCCACATCGGTTGGAGGGAGCGAGGTATGATCGCGGCAGCCGACCTCAGAGATGGTATGGTGATCAAAATCGAGGGCGAGTTGTATCGCGTCATCGAGGCCGAGTATCACGCCGGCGGCGGACAGTTCGGCGGGATGATGTTCGCCAAGGCGCGGAATCTCCGCACCGGCCACATCAAGGAGTGGCGCTTCCATCCCGATGAGAAGCTCGAAGACGTGATCCTGGAACGCCAGGAGATGGAGTATCTCTACACGGACGGCGAGGATTTGTACTTCATGAATCCGGAGACCTTCGAGCAGATCAGTCTCCCGCGCGAAGCGATTGGGCATCGCGAACGATTCCTGCAGCCGAACATGCGCATCCCGGTTGAGCTGTACGAAGGCGCGCCGGTGAACGTCGTTTTCCCGGAGGTCGTCGAGTTGAAGGTCGTCTCGGCGCCGCCCGGATTGCGCGAGCATGAGACGAGCACCTATAAGACCGTGATTCTGGAGAACGGCATGGAGGTCCTCGTCCCACAGTTCATCAAAGAGGGAGAGATCGTGCGCATCGAGGTGGAGACCGGGAGGTACCTCGAACGCGTGAGGGAAGTACGGAAGCCGGGAACATGATCGCGATTCCGGGGGGAGACGCGCGCTCGCGGTCTCGCGAGAGGATGTTTCGACCCTGATGCGAAAGGAGGATTCGTTATGAGGAGGGAGATGCGTGTTCGATGTGCCGTGTGGGGGAGCACTGTGCTGGCCTTGAGCCTTCTGAGTGGGGGATCGCTCGGCCTGCGACCTCAGGAGCGCGTCGCACCTTCGACGCATCTGAAGGTGGGAGATCCGGCTCCCGATTTCACGTTGCCGGATCAGAATAACCGTCCGGTGCGGCTCTCCGAATTCAGGGGGAAGAAGAACGTCGTGCTCGCTTTTTACGTCCTCGCTTTCACCGGGGGCTGAACGCGCGAGCTGAAGGCCTATCAGGATGATGTGGCCAAATTCGAAGCGATGGAGACGCAGATTCTGGGCATCAGCGTGGACAGCCCCTTCGCCAATAAGCGCTTCGCCGAAGACCTGGGCCTCACCTATCCGCTGCTCAGCGACTTTCACCGAACGGTTTCTCGGCTCTATGGCGTCCTGGATGAGGAGCGGGGTGTGGCGCGGCGCACGACCTTCGTCATCGATCGAGAGGGGATCATCCGCTATATCGAGCAGGGAGCATCGGCCATTGATCCTTCGGGCGCTCGCCAGGCCTGCTCGATCCTGAAGGAGAAGGGACGATGAGATTCTCGACCAAGGCGATTCATATCGGGAGTGAGCCGGATCCGGCGACGGGCGCCGTGAGCGTCCCTATCTACCAGACGTCCACGTATGCGCAAGAGGGATTGGGGAAGCACAAGGGGTACGAATACGCGCGGACGCAGAATCCGACGCGTTTCGCCTTGGAGCGCTGTTTGGCCGCGCTGGAGGGGGGAGCGGCAGCCTTCGCCTTCGCGTCGGGGATGGCGGCCATCAACGCCCTCGTGCAAGCGCTCCTGCGCGCGGGCGATCATGTGATCGTCTCCGAGAACGTCTATGGAGGGACCTTTCGCCTGTTCGAGCGCGTATGGCGGAAGTGCGGCGTGGATTTCAGCTATGTGGACACCCGCGAGGTGGCGCGCGTGGAGGAGGCGATCCGGCCGGAGACGCGGATGATCTTCCTGGAGACTCCGACCAATCCTCTCATGATCTTAGCCGACATCCGGGCGATTTCGGAGCTGGCGCGTCCGCGCGGCATCCGCGTCGTCGTGGACAATACGTTCATGAGCCCATACTTTCAACGGCCCTTGGAGCTGGGAGCCGACGTCGTCGTGCACTCGACGACGAAGTACTTGAACGGCCACAGCGACAGCGTCGGTGGAGCGCTCGTGGTACGGGAGGAGGAAGATGCCGAGCGGATCCGGTTCGTGCAAAATGCCGCCGGTGCGATCATCTCGCCGCTCGATGCGTGGCTCGTATTGCGGGGGATTAAGACACTGCCGCTGCGCATGCGGCAGCACGATGAGAATGGGCGGGCTGTCGCGCACTTCCTCGCGGAACATCCGCGCGTCGAACGCGTCTACTATCCCGGCCTTCCCTCGCACCCGCAGTACGAATTGGCACGACGCCAGATGTCGGGATTCGGCGGCATGATCTCCTTTGATGTCGGCTCGTTGGAAAAGGCGCGCACGGTGTTGGAGAGCGTCCGCCTCTGCACTCTGGCGGAGAGCTTGGGGGGCGTTGAGACGCTCATCGCCCATCCGGCGACGATGACGCATGCGAGCGTGCCGCGAGAAGAGCGGGAGCGCTTGGGCATCACCGACGGGCTGATTCGCCTTTCGGTCGGATGCGAGGACATTGAGGACATTCTCGCCGATCTCGATCGCGCGCTGGCGCGCCTGTGACGGAGGATCCCGGACCGCTCGAAATCATGGAGCGGGCGCCGTATAATGTCTCATATGGCGGATGAGCCGCGCGTGGTCGTCGAATGGCATGCCCTCACCGACGTCGGGTGTGTGCGTCCGAACAATGAGGACAACTTCCTCATCCTCGATGTCGGAAAAGGGATGTATTGGACAGCGGCCGATGGCGCGCGCGTGCCCGACAGTGTGGGACGCTTGGAGATCGGCGCCTCCGGACTCATGCTCGCCGTGTCCGATGGGATGGGAGGGGCTGTGGCCGGCGAGGTCGCCAGTCATCTGGCGGTGACCACTGTCGCCCGTCTGATGCACCGGCTTGAGGCACGGGCCCTGTATGAGCATCTGCCGTTCTCCGAGCGCTTGCGCTTGGCTGTGGAGCAAGCGAATCGTCTCATTTACGAGAAGAGCCAGGAGCATCCGGAACTCGCGGGCATGGGGGCGACCTTCACGGCGGCCGCCTATCATCAGGGGTGGCTGTATCTCGGGCAGGTGGGGGATAGTCGCGCGTATCTGATTCGCGCCGGGCGGATTCGTCAGCTCACCAAGGATCAATCGCTCGTGCACCATTTGGTTGAGGCGGGGTTCCTCACCGAGGAGCAGGCCGAGCGGCATGCCTATCGAAATGTGATCCTTCAAGCCCTGGGCGCGCACCCGCATACCGTGGTCGTCATGGATCGCGTGGAGATGCGGCAGGACGACTGCGTGCTCCTCTGTAGCGACGGCCTCTCCAGCAAGGTCACGGCTTCGGAGATGCGGGAGATCGTCCTCGGTGCCGCGGACATTGCTGAGGCTGCCGATGCGCTCGTGCGGGTGGCCAAAGAGCGCGGGGGGGAGGACAACATCACCGTCTTGCTCGCGCGGTTTCAGAGCACTCTCCTGTCGCAGGCGCATGCGGAGGAAGAACCTGTGGTGATCCACATCGAGCGGGACGAGCGGCTCCCGGAGACCGTGGAGCCGGAGCTCTGGGATGACGTGGTGCGCTTCGTCCCCCTTCCCCCTGCGGGAGCGTCGCATATGCTGCCGGAGCTCGGGGAGACGGCGGGACTGCGCCTGGGCACCTCGCGCGACCCAAAGATCGCGTGGGGATCCCATGAGGATCCCGATGGCGACTCCCGGACGCTTCCCGTCGGCGCTGAGGATTCACCGGATGCGACGGGGGAGCACGGCGTTGCGGCGCGAAGGGTCGCGCGGGCCTTGCTTCTGCTCCTTCTCATCCTCTTTGTCGGCGCCGTGCTCTCGACGCTGTGGTATCTCTCGATCCGCGATCGGCAGCAGGGCGAGAAGGGGGAGAGGCCCGCACTTGTCCTTCGCGAGGTCCCCGCACGATCCAGAGATCGCGTGGGGGGTCCATGCTCCCTGTGACAGAGCCGCGCGCGAGGATTCTCACAGGAGGGGACGGCGATGATGGAAGCGCAACAGAAGCTGCAGGTCAATCTCGACGAGGAGATGAAGCGCAGCTATCTCGATTACGCGATGTCGGTCATCATCGGCCGCGCGTTGCCGGACGTGCGCGATGGCTTCAAGCCCGTGCATCGCCGCGTCCTCTGGGCGATGTATGAGCTGGGAAACACACACAACAAGCCGTTCAAGAAGAGCGCGCGCGTCGTCGGCGACGTCATCGGAAAGTATCATCCCCACGGGGATGCGGCGGTGTATGAGACCATCGTGCGGATGGTACAGCCGTTCTCCATGCGGTATCCCCTGGTCGAGGGGCAGGGGAATTTCGGCAGCATTGACGGTGATGAACCGGCGGCCATGCGCTACACCGAGGTTCGACTCGCGAAGATCGCGGACGAAGTTCTGGCGGACATTGACAAGGACACGGTGGATTTTCAACCGAATTACGATGAGTCCCTGAAGGAGCCGACGCTGCTTCCCGTGCGGTTCCCGCAATTGCTCGTCAATGGCAGCTCGGGGATCGCTGTGGGGATGGCGACGAACATCCCTCCGCACAACTTGAGCGAGGTGATTGAGGCGACGATTCATCTCCTGCAGAATCCGGAAGCGACCGTCGAGGAGTTGATGCGCTTTATTCCGGGGCCGGACTTCCCCACGGGGGGCTACATCTATGGGCGCGAGGGGATCCGGCAGGCGTATCTGACCGGACGGGGGACGATCATCATGCGGGCGCGCGCGGCCATTGATCGGGTCGGGCGAGGGGCGGCGCAACGGGAGGCGATCGTCGTCACCGAGATCCCCTATCAGGTGAGCAAGGCGAAACTGATTGAGAAGATCGCCGAGCTGGTCACCGAGCGGAAGATCGAAGGCATCGCTGATCTCCGCGATGAATCGGATCGCGAAGGGATGCGCATCGTCATCGAGCTGAAGCGCGAGGCCGTGCCCCAGGTCGTCTTGAATAAGCTGTACAAGCTCACGCCCATGCAGGAGACCTTCGGCGTCATCAATCTCGCGCTCGTCAATGGGCAGCCGAAGGTTCTCGATCTTCGGGAGACGCTGCGCGAGTTCATCGCCTTCCGGCGCGAGGTCGTGCGCCGGCGCACGCAGTATGAGCTGCGGCGGGCTGAAGCGCGAGCGCATATCTTGGAGGGGCTCAAACGCGCTCTCGATCGCATCGACGCCATCATCGCCCTGATCCGCCGATCGAAGTCGGGTCGGGAGGCGCGGGATGCCCTCATGCGGCAATTCCGCTTCTCCGAGGCGCAAGCACAGGCCATCCTCGACATGAAGCTCGAACGCCTGACGAATCTGGAGCGGCAGAAACTCGTCGAGGAATATGAGGAGGTCATCAAGCGGATCGCCGAGTTGAAGGAGATCTTGAGCAGCGAGCGCGCCTTGCGCACCGTGATCATCCGCGAGCTGCGGGCGATCCAGAGGGAGTTCGGCGATGCCCGGCGGACGCAGATCGTGGACGAGGACGCGGAGTTCACGCTGGAGGACCTCATTCCCGATGAGGAAGTCGTCATCACGGTGAGCCACAGCGGTTTCATCAAGCGGACGCCGCTTCTGGTCTTCCGTCAGCAGAGTCGGGGAACGCGCGGCCGCTCGGGGATGATGACGCGCGGAGAGGATTTCGTGACCAAGGTCTTCGTCACCTCCACCCACAGCACTGTCATGGTCTTCACAGATCGCGGGAAGGTCTATAACATCAAGGCGCATGAGATCCCAGAAGCGCAGGCCGCGAGCCGGGGCCGTGCCATCACCACCCTCGTCCACATGACGGGCGAGGAGAAGGTGGCGGGCATCGTCGCCGTCCGGCAATTCGTCTCGGATCGCTACGTCGTCATGGTCACCCGCAAGGGGGTGATCAAGAAGACAGCGCTCTCGGAATTCGATACTCTGCGAGCGAGCGGATTGATCGCGATGACCGTGGATGAGGACGATGAGCTGATCGCTGTGGAGGTGACCGATGGGCGGAAGAAGATCTTCCTCGCCACACACGAGGGGATGGCCATCTGCTTCGATGAGAACGATGTGCGGCCGATGGGCCGGCCGGCGCGCGGTGTGCGCGGGATTGAGCTGCGCCCGGGGGATTACGTCGTGAGCGTCGCTGCCGTGCGCGGCGATGAGCACATGCTGACGATCACCGAGAAGGGCTTCGGCAAGAAGACGCCCCTGGGCGCGTATCGTATCCAGGCGCGTGGCGGAAAAGGGGTGATCAATGTCCGCACGACCGAACGCAATGGCCGCGTCGTCGCCGTCATGCCGGTGCGCGCCGATGACGAGGTCATGCTCATCACGGCGCAGGGGAAGATTCTGCGCTTGGAAGTCTCCGAGATTCGCGAGACCGGACGCAGCACGCAGGGGGTTCGCCTGATGCGGCTCGCGGCCGACGACCTCGTCGCTTCCGCGTCGCTCGTCGGCCGCGAGGAGGAACAGGAGACGATGGCGGCATGAGCGATGGCGATCGTCATCAAGCGCCTCCATCAGGCGCAGGCTCGCCCGAATATCTTCGCGCGATCGAGCTCTTCAACGCCGGCGAGTATTTCGCCGCCCATGAGGCGTTCGAATCCCTCTGGCGGGGTTCGACGGGAACGGAACGACTCTTCTATCACGGACTGACTCAAGCGGCGGTCGCGCTTCACCACCTCCGACGGGGAAATCTGCGCGGAGCGCGCGCAGTAGCGGAACGCGCGCGGACGCGCTTGGCGGGCGTTCCCTCGCCGTTTCGCGCGCTCGATACGGTGGACTTCGTCGAACAGCTCCGTCGTTTCATCGAGGATCCGGAGCAGGCGCCCGTCCCCCGAATCCGTCTCGCGGTGCCGGAACCTACCGAGCGCACGTGAGGGCGCGCCCGCCGTCAATGCTCACGGTCGCTCCCGTGATCCAGCTCGCCCGGTCGCTCGCCAGAAAGTAGATGAGTTCCGCGACCTCATGAGGTTCTCCCACGCGCCCGAGGGGGTGCGTGGTCGTACTGCGCTCTAGGAACGCCGCATACTCCTCCTCGCTCATCCCCCCTGCGCGATGGAGGTTCGTCCGAACGACGCCGGGATTGACGGCGTTGACGCGAATGCCCTTGGGAGCCAGTTCCAACGCCGCGCATCGCGTGAGCTGATCAAGCGCCGCCTTGCTCACGCAATAGGCGAGGATGCCCGGGAACGAGCGCAGACCGGTGACGCTCGAGACGTTCACAATGGCTCCCCGCGTCTTCTCCAAGTGCGGAACAGCAAGCTTCATCAGATAGAAGATTGAACGGAGGTTGATCCGCAGCATCTCATCCCACAGCTCCAAGGAGGTTGTCTCCAGACTCCCGCTTTTGAGAATTCCGGCGGCGTTCACGAGCACGTCCAATCCGCCCATCAGCGTCACGGCTCGTTCCACGCACAGCTCGCACTGTCGGTCGTCCGCCAAGTCGGCGACAATGACATACGCGCGGTCCGGGTAGAGAGCGGCCACCTCGGCGAGCGCTGTCTCTCGACGCCCGACCAGCGCGACGTCGGCACCGGCTTCCAGGAATCGCTCTGCTGTCGCGCGGCCGATACCGCTTGAGGCCCCTGTGACGAGCACGCGCTTGCCGCGCATCTGGTCTCCCATGGTGTGCCCTCCGGTCACCGCATCGGTGTGAAGGGGACCTCCACGCCTTCGCGCTTGTAGATGATCCCGCCCTTCATGACAAACTCCACCTGCGTGAGTCGCGTGATATCTTCGAGCGGATCGCCCCGTACGGCGATGATATCGGCGAGCTTGCCCGGTTCGATCGTCCCCAGATCTTTCTCCACGCCGAGCAGCCGCGCCGCATGAATCGTCGCACTTTGAATGGCCTGGATCGGTGTCATGCCCGCACGCACCAGGAGTCGAAACTCCCCGGCGTTCTCTCCGTGGGGGAAGACGCCGGCATCCGTTCCGAAGGCGATGTTCACGCCCGCGCGAATGGCCATCTGTATGGAGCGTCGCGCATGTGGTTCGATCTCCAGCGCTTTCTTCGCCGACCACGGCGCGAGCTTACCGCTTCGGGCGCCGGAGACGACCGCTTCAAAGGCCATGAGCGTGGGCACGAGATATGTTCCGCGCTCCTTCATCAATCGAATCGCCTCTTCATCGAGCATCGAACCGTGTTCGATCGAGGCGACGCCGGCGCGAACGGCCATTTTGATCCCCTCCGTCCCATGTGCGTGGGCCGCGACCTTCCGCTCAGCCCAGGCGGCTGTTTGTACAATGGCTGTCATCTCCTCCAGGGTGAGCTGTGGTGCGCCGACGGCATCGCCCGCTGAGAGCACTCCTCCGGTGGCGCAGATCTTGATCACGTCGGCGCCATATTTGATCTGATATCGCACGGCCTTGATGGCGTCATTCACGCCGTTGACGATGCCGCGTTCGATCCCCGGCTCCGGCCAGGCGTCCGGTCGGTAGCCGTTCGTATCGCAGTGCCCGCCGGTGATCCCAATGGCGTGCGCCGAGACATAAAGGCGCGGTCCGGGAATGAGCCCATTCCGAATGGCATCACGCAGCGCGACGTCGGCCCACTCATCCGCACCAACGTTCCGCACGGTGGTGAATCCCGCCAGCAGCGTCCGCCGCGCGTTCTTCGCACCCACAAGCGCCGCGTATCCCGGCCATTCGTGCAACCGATGGTCAGAGTATCCGTAGCTCGGGTCTCCGGTCAGATGCGTGTGCATGTCCATCAGTCCCGGCAACACCGTAGAGCGGCCGAGGTCAATCACTTCAGCATCGGGCGGGATCGCGACATCGCGCCCGACGGCTTCAATGCGCTCGCCCCGCACGAGGATCACCACGTTTTCCACCACCTGTCCGGTTCTCACATCTATCATGCGTCCTGCCTTCAGGACTATGGGGCGCAATTGGCGCTCCGGAGTCACCCCCTGCGCGTTAAGAGAGCGAGCGAGGTCTCCAACGGAGTCCCCACGCGATCCAAAGATCGCATGGGGTGCCCAGACCACGCACACAAAGATCACTGTCAGAGAGAAGGCATGTCCTCTTTTCATGCGAGTCCCTCCTTCCGAGTGTCGCTCGTGTGAACACACGGGGGAAGAATTTTATGTCCGGTCTCTGGGGAGTCAAGGGAGACGACGTATCCGGCGCTTCCGCCACGTCCGAACCGTGCGTCAGCGGAGACTCTCATCGCGCGCCAGAGGAACGGTCAGCTCAGCCTCCGCGCGCGAAGGAACGGACTCCGGCTCGCTCACCTCGGAACGGAGACGGTGCTCATAGGCGGCGCGCACGAAGCTCACGAACAGGGGGTGCGGCTCGAGCGGTTTCGATTTGTACTCGGGGTGGAACTGGCAGCCGAGGAACCACGGATGATCCGGCAGCTCGACGATCTCCACAAACCGTCCATCGGGAGATTTTCCAGAGAAGACCATGCCGTGAGCCGCGAACACATCCTCATAGTCCGGGTTGAACTCGTACCGATGGCGATGGCGCTCGCTGATCTCCTCCCGCCCGTAGATGCGCGCGGCCAGAGTGCCCGGGCGCAGGCGACACGGATAGGCGCCCACGCGCATCGTCCCTCCCATCTGCTCGACGCCGAGCAGGTCGCGCAGCTTGTAGAAGATGCGGTGCGGCGTCTCGGGATTGAATTCGGTGCTGTCGGCATCCTCCAATCCGCACACATTGCGGGCAAACTCGATACAGGCGCATTGCATGCCCAGGCAGATGCCGAAGAAGGGCGTCTTCGTGCGTCGCGCGTAGGTGATGGCTTTGAGCATACCGGCGATGCCTCGCTTGCCAAATCCCCCGGGCACGAGAATGCCATCCACATCCCGCAAGCGTTCCTCCCACTGCTCATCAGCGATAAGATGCTCGGATTCGATCCAGCGAATGTTGACCCGCAGATTGTTCGCCACACCGCCATGGACGAGAGCTTCGCGCAAGCTCTTGTAGGAATCCTCCAGTTGCACGTACTTGCCGACGATGCCGATGGTCACGCTGTCGGCCGGATGTTTGATCGCCTCGACAAGCTTCACCCATTCGCGCAGATCGCTCTCGGTGGTCGGCAGCTTCAGCATCCGGAGAATGAGGTCATCCAGCCCTTGCTTGGCGAATTCCAGAGGGACTTCGTAAATGGACTCCACATCGAGAGCAGCGATCACCGCCTCCTCCGAGACGTTGCAGAAGAGCGCGATCTTCGATTTCACGTCCGGAGGCAGGGGACGACTCGTGCGACAGAGCAGAATGTCGGGCTGGATGCCGATAGCGCGGAGCTCTTTGACCGAGTGCTGCGTGGGCTTAGTCTTCAACTCTCCGGCCGTGCGCACGTAGGGAACCAGGGTCAGATGTACGAAGATCGCATTGGAGCGCCCCACTTCATTGCCGAGCTGTCGGATGGCCTCCAGAAACGGCTGCGACTCAATATCGCCAACGGTACCGCCGATCTCCACGATGACGACATCCACGCCTTCGGAGATGTGCCGGATGGCCCCCTTGATCTCGTCAGTGATGTGAGGGATGACCTGCACGGTCTTGCCCAGGAAATCCCCGCGTCGCTCCTTCTCGATGACCGAGAGATAAATGCGCCCTGTCGTCCAGTTGTTCGCCTGCGTCATACGGGCGTTGGTGAATCGCTCGTAGTGGCCGAGATCCAGATCAGTCTCCGCACCATCATCAGTGACGTAAACCTCGCCGTGTTGAAACGGCGACATGGTGCCCGCGTCCACATTGATGTAGGGATCGAACTTCTGCAGCGTCACGCGCAACCCCCGCGCCTCGAGCAATCGTCCGATGGAAGCTGCCGCGATCCCTTTCCCTAAGCTCGAAACGACCCCGCCCGTGACGAAGATGTATTTCGCCATAGCGCGTTCCCTCTCTCATTCTACAGAGGGGGATCGGTCTGTCAAGCAGCGAGCCGAGGCACATTCTCCGATGGGCATCTCCTCGGCTCGCGCCCGGACTCCGACCATGAGAGCCCCCGGCGAGGGCATCGGTTCCTCGCTCATCCGGGGCGTGGGGTATAATACTCCTCCCGCAGGAGGGTGAAACGTCACAGAGGGGTGAGGCAATGAGACGCGGGTGGACAGTTCGACTCCGAGCGTTCCTTCGACCGGAAGCGTGCGCCTTGGGAGTGCTCCTTGTTGGGCTCCCCCTGCAGCCCGAGAATATGCGGCTCGTTCGCGAGAAGACGGAGGCGCGACTCCGGGAGATCGTAGCGAATGCGCGAGGCGCAATGGGGGTCGTCGCCGTGGACCTCATCGGCAACGAGCGTTTCGCTCTCAATGAGAATCTCGTCTTTCCGCAGGGGAGCGCCATCAAGATCCCCATCCTCATGGAGGTCTACAAGCAAGCGCACGAGGGGCGATTCCGGTTGACCGATCGGCGGCGTATCGAGGGCGCGTATGTCGTCGGAGGAAGCGGGATCTTGAAGGAGTTCGGCGAGGGGATGTCCGAGGTGAGCATCTACGATCTCTGCGTGTTGATGATCGTGCTGAGTGATAACACGGCGACCAATATGCTCCTCGATCTGGTGGGGATGGAGAACGTGAATCGAACGATGGCCTCGCTCGGGCTTGTGCACACACGCGTACGCCGAAAGATGATCGATCCGGCGGCATCGGCGCGCGGCGAGGAGAACCTCTCGACACCGGCCGAAGCGGCGCGCCTCATGGAGCTTCTCTATCGCGGTGAGTTCATCAACCGCGACATCTGCGAGCAGATCCTGGCCATTCTGAAGAAGCCGAAGCGAACGGCCGTGAGTGCGGGTTTGCCTTCGGATGTGCCGATCGCCTCAAAGCCCGGCAGCATTCCCGGCGTCTCGACCGAGTGGGCCATCGTTTATCTTCGCGAGCGTCCTTATGTCCTCGTCGTGATGGAGAACTACGGAATGGGAGAGGACGCTTCCACAGCGTTTCGGGAGATCTCTCGGATCGTATACGAGTACTTCTGGCGCTTGGGAAGGGCGACCCGCTACGGGACGTATGTGGATCCGGTACTTCGACGGTGAGAGGCGATGTCGTTCCCCTCACGCCGCATCAGATCTTGATGATGAGGCGTTTCCGATAAAGGAGAGCCATCGGCGCAAGCCAGAAGGCGACGTACGCGAGGGCGAAAAGGAGCGATCCCTTCCACGGTCCGGCCCACGAGGCGAAGAGCGTTTCGTAGATGTACCCTTTCACACTGATCGTGGTCCCATCCGGTCGGGCGATCCGGACGATGGTCATCAGACGGGCGACCAGAGCCGAGAGCACGAATACGGAGATCGGATTCACACCGAAGATGAGGAAGGGAAGGAACGGTCGGCGAATGCCCTTCACCTCGACGATCCAGAAACAAGCGGCGAGACCGAGAAGGGCCATCCCTCCGGTGAAAATGGCATAGGAGCTGGTCCAGAGATTCTTATTGATTGGGAACCAGAGATGCATCACGCGTCCGAGGGCGATGCCCACGATTCCCGCGCCGAGGAGGCCGAGCGTCTTCTCCCGCGCTGTTCGGGAAGAGAGAAGCCAGTGCGCGGTCAGAGCGCCTAGCAGCGTCGTCCCAATAGCGGGGATCGTGCTCAAGATTCCTTCCGGATCCCATGTCGGCCGATAGAGATGTCCGCGTAAGAGTCGCTGGTCCAGATAGGCCGCCAGATTCCCTTCTTTCTCCCATACGCCGGCACCATAGCCCGGAACCGGAACGAATCTCATCACGAGCCAATATGCCGCCAGAAGAAGAGTGGCGGCGATCGCTTGTCCCCTCGCGGTCGTCTTCATGACGATGAGGGAACTAAAGAGGTAGCACAAGGCGATGCGTTGCAGGACTCCGGGAATGCGCATCCGGGAGAGCTCGAAGTGGGGAAAGCCATTCAGGAACAGACCGAGAGCGAAGAGAATGAGCGTGCGGCGCACGATACGCCACCAGATCGCCCGTCGCGGATCACCGCGGGAGAGGCGCCGTCCGAGAGCCAGAGGAATCGCCACGCCCATGATGAAGAGGAAGAAGGGAAAGATCAAATCTGTGGGCGTCCATCCGTGCCACTCCGCGTGCGCCAGCGGGGGATAGACGTGGCTCCAACTGCCCGGGTTGTTCACTAAGATCATGCCCGCGATCGTGAGACCTCGAAACACATCCAGGGAGACCAGCCGTTCGGTTCTCGGTGGAACCGAGGAATGCTCCGACCCCGTACGCATCGCAAAAGCCATACCCCGAGGTTTCCTGCGACAACCGGCGAGCCTGAATCCCTCCTTCCTTCGCTTCGACGTCGTCCTCATCGTATCAGGAGTCCCGGGACCAATCAAGTAGGTCTACCGGCGTGTGCGCCGAAGGAGACAATCCCTCTCGCTTCGAGGGAGGCGTGCGGAATTGACGAACAGAGGAAGGGGGGCTACAATATCTTCCCGACAACAGGTGCCGCTATGGTGTAAGTGGTTAACACGCAGGCCTCTCAAGCCTGAGAGTGCGGGTTCAAGCCCCGCTAGCGGCACCAACGGGCCGCTCTCATTATTCAGGCTGAGATCTCCTCGCTTTTGAGTAAGGAACGTTCCTTCGGGAAGGCGACTCTCTCACGGGGAACTCATCATGCTACCCTCCCCGCTAGGTCGCCAGGTGGCCGGGTCGCCCAGGCGGTAGAACACCTTCTCCAGCGGCTCTCGCTCTAACCCCATCTCCATGATAGCCCTGGCATTGGCGCGGATGCTGGGGAGCCCTGGCCAGTCGGAGCCGAAGATGAACTTGTGCGCCAGCCGGGCCAGGTCGTAGCGGGCGAAGTAGTAGGGCAGGCGCTTGGGAGGCAGGCCAGACAACTCTATCCAGACGTTAGGGTACGCCTGGGCCATGAAGGCAGCGGCATCGTACCACCAGCCGCAGCCGCCGTGGGCCAGTACCACCGTCAGGTCGGGGAAATCGCGTACAACGTCGAGGATGTGGGCAGGAGCGGTGAAGCTGTTGGCCGCCCCGGGGAACACGGTGGTCCCGAAGTGGACTACCACCAGCAGCCCCACTCCTGACGATAGCATAAGCGGGGTAAAGCATCCGGTCATTGGCGGCGAAGGCCTGGTGCACCGGGTGTACCTTCAACCCTACTGCCCCCAGGGACAGCTGTCGCTCCAGCTCCTGGGCCACGGGATAGTGGAAGTAGGGGTTGACGTTGGCCAGGAAGTGGAAACGCCGCAGGTTGTACTCGATGAGTGGGAGCATGTCCTCCACCGGCTGGATCTCCGTCACGCGGGGGCTGTACTCGCACATGACCACCGCCACGTTCACGCCCTCGGATTCTAAATAGGCATCGAAACGCTCGGGGACGATGCGTCCCTCCTCGTCGTGGATATCGTCGGGGTGGTAGCGGTCGAACTCGCGAGCGTAGACCTGGGGCGGCATTTTCAGGGTAGGCAGGCGGGTGTAGGTGCGCGTCGATGAGAGGTATACCGTCGATCATCGTCCCTCCTGTCGCTCGCAACTAGTCGCTGGAGCCTCGTTCCCGTAGCTTGTAGCGCTGGACCTTGCCGGTGACGGTCTTGGGCAGGTCTTGGACGAACTCCACCAAGTGGGGGTACTGGTAGCGCTGGAGGCGGGACTTACACCACTCCTGGAGCTCCTGGATGAGGGCTGGGGAGGGGGTGGTGCCCTCCTTGAGCACGACGAAGGCCTTGATGCGGGTGAAGCCCTCGAGCTGGACGCCGACGACGGCTGCTTCGAGCACGGCAGGGTGCTCCATGAGGGTGTTTTCGATCTCGATGGGCGAGACCCAGAGGCCTGAGACCTTGATCATGTCGTCGGCGCGGCCCTCGTACCAGTAGAAGCCCTCTTCGTCCACCCGGTAGCGGTCGCCGGCGCGCACCCACTCGCCCTGGAAGGTGGCGCGGGTTTTCTCCAGGTGGTGCCAGTAATAGGCGAAGGCGCTGCCCCCCTTGACATAAAGGTCACCCGCTTCGCCTATCGGCACGGGCTCGCCTTCGGGCGTGAGCAGTTTCAGCTCGTAGCCGGGTACGGGACGCCCGCTGGAGCCAGGCCGCACCTCATCGGGCCGGTTGGAGCAGAAAATGTGTAGCATCTCGGTGGAGCCGAGGCCGTCGAGGATGGTGAGCCCGAAGGTGTCCTTCCAGCGGTGGAAGACGTGGGGCGGCAGAGGCTCGGCGGCGGAGACGCAGAGGCGGACGGAGGAAAGGTCGTACTTGCCTGCCTCGGGGAGGTTGAGGATGGCGTTGTAGAGGGTGGGGACGCTGAAGAAGAGGGTGGGACGGAAGCGCTGGGCCGCCTCCAGCACCCCTTCGGGGGTGGGCAGGCCCGAGCGCAGCACCGTCGTTGCCCCCACCCAGTAGGGAAAGGTCAGGTTGTTGCCCAGCCCGTAGGCATGGAACAGCTTCGAGGTGGAGAAGGTGATGTCGTCCTCGCGGATGCCTAGCACCTGGAGGGCGTAGGTCTCGCAAGTGTAGGGGATGTTGCGTTGCAGGTGGACGACGCCTTTTGGTCTGCCGGTGGAGCCAGAGGAGTAGAGCCAGAAGGCCATGTCGTCGCGGTGGGTATCGGCGGGCGGGCACTCGCCCTGGTAGGCCTGGAGCAGCTGGTCGAGGGTGAGGGCGCCCTCGGGTGCGGGGCCGTTGGCGACGATGAGGAGGGGTGGCTGAGGAAGGGAGTGGAGGGCCTGCTGGAGCTTGGACAAGAAGGGGTGATCGACGATGGCGGCGCGGGCGTAGGAGTCGAGGAGGAAGAAGGCGAAGTCGTCGGGTCTGTAGAGGGGGTTGACGGGGACGGGGACGGCGCCGGCCCTGATGGCACCGAGGAAGACGATGGGGAAGGCTGGAGAGTCGTCGAGAACGAGGAGGAGGCGCTGCTCGCGCTGGATGCCCAGGGCGCGGAGGGCGTTGGCGAAGGCGCAGGTCTGCTGGAACAGGTGCTGATAAGTGAGGGAGACGTCCTGCCAGAGAACGGCTGTCTTGGAGCCGCGGCCCTGCTCCAGGTTGTGGTCGAGGATGGTGCTGACGTTGTAGTGCTCCGGCACCTCGTAGGCCATGGCCGTTCTACAACTCTATGGACAAGTGCTCTACAACATCTGTCCCGGTTACTTCTTGCTTCCTCGACCCATGACTCGTAGACCGGACTGTGTCCGTCCCACCGCCAGAAGGATCTCTACAGGCATCACTTTCTGGGGAACTCCCAGTAGGGCTCCTAAGGCGAGCCATCCCACATTTCAAACAATGCCCGGCTCGGTCATTATGGGGATAACCCATTTGTCCGCTCGATCTCTCCGTCCAGGGAAAGTCTACGGCCAGCCGAGTTTCAAAACCTTCGGGAGAAAATTTTTGGCGTCGCCGGCGGGATTTGAACCCGCGAATCCTGGCTTGAAAGACCAGTGTGTTAGACCGGGCTTCACCACGGCGACGCAAGGTATATTTTTAGCAAAAAATGGCCTGTTTGGCAATCCCCCCAAAGCGAGCGCAACCTTTCATTCGCTCTCGCTTGTTCTTCCGGTCCATTGGAGATGGCGAAGCATCCACGCGATGATGCCGAGTCCCAGGACGAGGAGCAGGAGGAAGAGGATCAACGGGCTCCATTGAATCTGGACCGGTTCAGCCGTCACATCGAGGAAAGGGCGGAGCTCCGCGTTCTGCACGATCTGGCGGCTGGTGGCATTAAGGGCCAGCGCGAGAAACTGTGCCAGGGCCGTGGCTGCGGCCCGCTCTCGGGTTCCCCCTCGCCGACATTGCCAGAGGATCAGGAGCCAGGGAAGGCCCGGGCTGATCGCCGTCAATCCCATCAGCACACGCCAGGAGCCGCCCAGCATCTCCGCACGTATGTCCTCGGACCACGTTCCAAAGACATACCACAAGCCCGTAATCGCGAATCCGAGGATTCCGAGAGTAGAGGTGCCAAACGCGATGCGTCGGGCGACCGCACGATATTCGGCGTCCTCTCGGGAGGCAAACCACTCTGCGTCCACGACGATGAAAGCCGCCGTCGTTGTCAAAGCGAGGGCGAGCATCATGAGCCAGCGTGGCCAGAGGGTTGGATCGCTGGTATTCAAGGCCGTCCCCAGCGGTGCGCCGCCGATGCTCTTGTGGAGCCAGAGGTCTGGCCAGGCGCGCACGTTAGTCATCAGGCTGAAGGCGTTCGAGAAGAAGAAGCCGATGAGGAGAAAGAGCGCGGCCGTTATCCATCCGACGGCTTGCCGCCAACGCGCAAGCGGAGTCTCTCCCGAGCGCAATCCGGCGACGAAGATGTACACTCCAGAGTAGGCGAGTGCAAGCAGCGCGATAATGCTCACCCACGGCCACGCCATCAGGATCGTCGCCGGATAGAAGGTTTTGTAGTAAGCCACTTGCGTGAAGAGCAAAGGGACGATGCCAAAATTGATCCCCAGGGCAATAACGATCGGCATCGGCTCCATCAACCGTCGCGAGAGTCGTCGTGCCCCCTCCCCGCCGCGCCAGTATAGGAGCATGGCCAGCAGAATTCCCGCGTACCAGAGGTGCATCGGGACCATGTGAAGCGTGAAGCCCAAAACTTTCAAAGCGACTATAAACCAGTAGGGGGCCGGATACCCAAGAGGACTTGAGGGACCGATCAAGGTCGTAGGATCCATGACGTGCCTCCTATCGTCCGTCTCCAAGATACATCCCGCGGGGTCGCGGGAGCGCGATCCGCAGGAGGTACTTTGTGAGCAGTTCCGCTTCCTCGGGCGTGCCCGCCCAAGGAGGCATGAAGAAGTGAGCTTTCTCCGGGTGCTGCACGACCGTGCGCACCATCTCCGGCGTCCACCCGCGCAACAGGTGGCCGACAGAAGAAAACCCACGTTGCCCTGCGTGACAATCATTGCAGTGGTAGAGGAAGAGGACTTCGCCCAGCTTCACTTGATCCTCCTCGGGAAGTGCCAGCAGCCGCGCCGGATCAATGCGGCCGTTGTTCACGACCTGAGGATAGTGATGGCTCACCCATGCCTTCGTCCACGTCCCGCCTTCGAGATATCCGCGACGGCGAAGTTCGGGTACCTTCTCGGCGTAGACCTGATTCCCCAGCACGACGTTGTAGATGATGTATGGTTTCCGAACGGCTTCGCGGATGTATTCCCCGGTCGTGATCGCTGCGGTCCCGAAGGTGAAAAAGAGAATGGCGAAGCCGGGGGAGAGCCATCCCGGATTTCGATACGGGCCAAGATAAAGCATGAAGAACACGATGATCGTGACGGCGAAGAGGAGGACGACGAGGATGTTCAACGTGCTCGCGGCGACAAGTGCGGCCCGGGAGGACTCGGGCAGCATGAGGTACCAACCGATCCCTCCCAAGGTAATTAAGACGGAGCCCAGGAGCGCGGGCCGCGCCGATCGCGCGGCGATCAGATCGCGCAGAGTCGGATCCTTGGCCTTGAACGTGGCGTGCATATAGACGTAAAGTGAGGCGAGCAGGAATGCGCCGCCCGTGCGCGCGAGCACCTGCGGAGCGAATTGCGGATTCAAAAAGCCCGCCCAGAAGGTTCGATCCTCCAGCCATCGGCCGGAGTGCAACATGAAGGCCGTGATGCCCGTGATGATCACGAGGCTCATCCACGCCGACCCGGCATATATCCAGCCCACGCGCACATGCGTCTTCGGATCGAGCCGCCCCCAGAAGTAGAAGAAGATGAACGCTGATACGATCTCCAGCACGAAGAAGACGTACTCCATCGCCCACCCGAAGACGAAGATATGGATGAGCGTTTGCGTAGCCAGAGGTGACGCGACACCGATCGTCCACCAGATGCCTACTCCTGTGATCGCTCCGTAGACTACCGTGATCAGGATGAAAAACCGAGCGTGTTCTCTCAAATACGCGAGGTATCCCCGGTGGTTTTGCCGATAAGCGTACTGCGTCTCGACGGCCAGAAAGAGGCCGCCGCCGACAGCATAATGGGCGATGAGGACATGGAGGACAGCGATAAGAGCGATGAGCATGGGGGAGGTGAGGAACGGAACGTACCACCATGGATAGTGCATCGTGCGCTTCCTCCTTTCTCCAGGTTCTCGGGCATCCGGAGCGAAGCCTTCTCGGGGCGACCATCGCCACGGACGCCCTCACCGGATATGATCTCGTGACGCCCTGAAGGTTACACGCCTCACACGGGCTCATCCGGCGATCGCCACGCGAAGGAACTGAGTACGCGCAGGTAGTTGGCCCGCTCGAAGGCCGCGGGCTCCGCAACCCGGTGTTGGCTCAGGCTCCCGCGCATCTGATGGAGCGATTCGTACTCATGCTCATCCATCCAGCGGGCAAGATCGGCCAGGACCGTTCGCATGTAGCCGATTCCGTAGGTCAAAAGCGCCGAAGCCATCATGGCGACCTGAGCTCCGGCCATGATGGCCTTCACAACATCGTAGACCGTATGCACGCCGCCGGTGACGGCCAGGTCTGCACGAATGCGCCCGTAGAGGAGGGCGACCCAGTGGAGGCGAAGCAGCAGCTCGTAGGAGCGGCTGAGCGTCAGCGTCGGAACGATCTCCAGCCGCTCCACGTCGAAATCGGGTTGGTAGAACCGATTGAAGAGAACGAGCGCATCCGCTCCGGCCTCCTCCAACTGCTTGGCCACGTTCGCGAAGGCGGTGAAGGAGTGGCCGAGCTTGACAGCGACGGGGATCGTGACGCTCTCTTTCACGGCGCGCACCAGCTCCACATACCGGCGTTCCACATCAGCTCCCGTGAGATTCGGATCCGTCGGGATGTAGTAGATGTTCAGCTCCAGCGCATCAGCCCCGGCCTGTTGGATCGCCTTCGCGTACCGAATCCATCCGCTCGGAGTGACACCGTTGAGGCTCCCGATGATCGGGATACTCACGGCGGATTTCGCGCGGCGGATGTGCTCCAGGTATTCTTCTGGTCCGAGCTTATACGTGGCCAGATCCGGGAAGTAACTGAGCGCTTCCGCGTAGCAGTCCGCGCCGTGCGAAAGGTATCGGTCCAGAAGTTCGCTCTCGATGTTGATCTGTTCTTCGAAGAGCGAATGGAGCACGACGGCGCCGGCTCCCGCTTCCTCCATGCGCCGAATGTTCTCCACGCTCTCGCAGAGCGGGCAGGAGGAGACGACAAGGGGCGTGCGGAGCGTCAGACCCATATAGGTCGTCGTGAGATCAGGCATAGCGCGCCTCCTTCGCCCATTCTTCGACAGGAAGGTTCGCGAGGTATTCATAGAGCCGCCATCGCGCGCGCACATCTCGTTCGGCGAGTTCGAGCAGAGCTCGAGCCGCCTCGGGCCGACTGTGAACGAGCATCGTGTAGCGCGTTTCGTTGTAGACGTACTGACGCAAGGGGAGACTGGGTGCTTTGGAATCGAGGATGAGGGGATTCTTCCCCTCCTTGAGGCGATCGGGGTGATAGCGCATCAAGGGCCAGTAACCGGAGAGGACGGCGGCCTTCTGCTGTTCCATGCCGAAGCGGAGATCATATCCGTGGGCGATGCAGTGGCTGTAGGCGATGATGAGCGAGGGGCCCGGATAAGCTTCAGCCTCCAGGAAGGCCTTCACCGTCTGCGTATCGTTAGCGCCCATGGCGATGCGGGCGACGTAGACGGTCCCATAGGTCATCGCCATGAGCGCCAGGTCTTTCTTCGGCGTCGGCTTCCCGCCCGCGGCGAATTTGGCTACAGCGCCGCGCGGTGTCGCTTTGGACATTTGACCGCCCGTGTTGGAGTAGACCTCCGTGTCGAGGACCAGGATATTGACGTCGTGACCGGAGGCCAAGACGTGATCCACGCCACCGGAGCCGATGTCGTAAGCCCATCCGTCGCCTCCGACGATCCACACGCTCTTCCGCACGAGCGCATCGGCGACGTCCAGCAACTGGCGCGCCTCCGGAAGGGAGAGCGCTCGTAGGCGCTCTTTCAACACGCCAATGCGCTCGCGCTGGCGTCGGATCCCCTCTTCGGTGGATTGATCGGCCGTGAGCACTGCGTCCACCAGTTCCTCGCCGAGGTGGGCAGCTAAGCGTCGCAAGAGAGAGCGCGCATATTCCGCTTGATGATTCAGAGCCAGCCGCAGGCCGAGCCCGAATTCGGCATTATCTTCGAAGAGCGAATTGGACCAGGCGGGTCCACGCCCCTCCCGGTTGACCGTGTAGGGCGTTGTGGGGAGATTCCCTCCGTAGATCGAGGAGCATCCGGTCGCATTGGCGATCAGCAGGCGATCTCCGAAGAGCTGCGTGAGCAGCTTGATATATGGCGTCTCGCCGCATCCGGCGCAGGCTCCGGGGAACTCGAAGAGGGGCTCCAGAAGCTGGACGTCCTTCACCTGACCGATGTGGAGGTGGTGCCGCTCCACGTCCGGCAATCGGAGGAAGAATTCCCAATTCGCGCGTTCCGTCTCACGAAGCGGCGCTTGCGGTCGCAGGGTGAGCGCTTTGCGACGCGGTTCGGTTTTGCTCTTCGCCGGGCAGACTTCGACGCACAGGGCGCATCCCGTGCAATCTTCCGGAGCGACCTGAAGCGTGTAGCGCCATCTCTTGAATTCCACCCACCGCGCCGGAGCGGACTTGAACGTCGGTGGGGCCTCGACCAGCCGGGTCGGATCGTACACCTTGGCCCGAATGACCGAATGCGGACAGACGAGCACGCACTTACCACACTGGATGCACAGCTCCTCATCCCAAACGGGGATCTCTGAGGCGATGTTCCGCTTCTCCCATTGTGCGGTGCCGCTCGGATAGGTCCCATCCGGAGGGAAAGCACTCACGGGCAGGTCATCTCCCTCGCCCGCGATCATCCGCGCCGTCACCTCGCGCACGAAGGCGGGCGCCTCCGGGGGAACCGGAGGACGGAGATCGAACGCGCTCGTCACGCGCCCTGGGACGCGAACCTCGTAGAGATTCTCCATCGCGCGGTCTACGGCGGCGAGGTTCTTCTCGACGATTGCGGCGCCGCGTTTGCCATAGGTCTTCCACATCGCCTCGCGCATGGCCGCCAGCGCGTGCTCGAACGAGAGCACACCTTTCAGATACCCCCCTCGCTCCTCCGCGCGTGAGACCGCGTTGGGGACGTCACCCGTGATGAGCGCGAAAAAGCACGCTTGCATGATCGTGTTGATGCGTCCGCCCAAGCCCACCTCGCGGGCGACTCGATAGGCATCAACGACGAAGAAGCGGATGTTCTTCTCGAGGATCTCGCGCTGAATTGTGCGCGGGAGGTGGTCCCATACCTCCTCGGGTCCGTAGGGGCTGTTGAGCAGGAATGTCGCGCCCGGCTCAGCGACCTTCAGCACATTGATCCGCTCCAGGAAGGGGAATTGATGGCAGGCGACGAAATTGGCGCGCGTGATGAGATAGCTGGAGCGGATCGGGCGCGGGCCGAAACGCAGATGCGAGATCGTCATCGAGCCCGCCTTCTTCGAGTCGTAGACGAAATAGCCCTGTGCGTAGTAGTCCGTGAGCTCTCCGATGATCTTGATCGAGTTCCGATTAGCGCTCACCGTCCCATCGGCGCCGAGCCCGTAGAAGATGGCGCGCACGGTCTGCGGGTCCTCGGTGGAAAACGTCGGATCGTCAGTGAGGCTCGTGTGTGTGACGTCGTCATGGATTCCGATGGTGAAGTGATTCTTCGGGTGCTCCCGTTTCATCTCGTCGAAGATAGCCTTGATCATGGCGGGCGTGAATTCCTTTGAGGAGAGGCCATAACGGCCTCCGATGATCCGGGGCCGAGCGGTGAAGGACGCCATTCCGTCCGCCATCGCTTCGTGCACAGCCGCGACGACATCCAAATAGAGCGGCTCACCGATGCTGCCCGGCTCTTTTGTCCGGTCCAAGACGGCGAGGGTGCGAACCGTCGGCGGCACGGCGGCGATGAAATGCGCGACGGAGAAGGGGCGATAGAGGCGGACCTTGATGAGTCCGACCGCTTCGCCCCGCGCGAGCAGCTCCTCGACCGTCTCATGGGCGGCTTCGGCTCCCGATCCCATGAGGACGAGCACCCGATCAGCATCCGGAGCGCCTACGTAGTCGAAGAGGCGATATCCCCGACCCACTTGGCGGGCGAATCTCTCCATCACCTGCTCGACGATCATCGGGCACGCGCGGTAGAAGGGATTCACGGCCTCGCGGCTCTGAAAGTACACGTCCGGATTTTGCGCCGTTCCGCGGATGAACGGACGATCCGGCGACAGAGCACGGGCGCGATGCGCGCGCACGAGCTCATCATCTATGAGCGCGCGAAGATCTTCTGGTGCGAGCATCTCTACCTTCATCACCTCATGGGAGGTGCGAAATCCGTCGAAGAAGTGGAGAAAGGGGATGCGCGATTCCAACGTCGCCGCGTGAGCGATGAGGGCGAGATCCATGGCCTCTTGCACGGAGCCGGAGGCGAGCAGAGCGAATCCGGTCGCGCGCGCGGCCATGACATCGCTGTGATCGCCGAAGATCGAGAGGGCGTGTGTGGCCAGCGAGCGCGCCGCCACGTGGAAGACCGTCGCCGTCAGCTCTCCGGCGATCTTGTACATGTTGGGGATCATGAGGAGCAATCCTTGGGACGACGTGAAGGTGGTCGCCAACGCGCCGGCTTGCAAGGCCCCGTGAAGGGCTCCCGCCGCTCCACCTTCGCTTTGCATCTCGATGACCGTGGGCACGGCGCCCCAGATGTTCGGTCGCCCTTCGGCCGCCCACTGATCGGCCAACTCGCCCATGGGCGAAGAAGGGGTGATCGGATAGATGGCGATGATTTCGCTCAGTTGATACGCGATAGAAGCGACGGCTTCGTTGCCATCGAGCGTGACGCGTGGTCGTGATGGGGTCCTCATCGGGATTCCTCCCTCTCGGTGGGATGAGTTGCCGTCGGCTCCTCAGGAGCACGCACGGGCTCTCCCAGATGGAAAAGCGCCGGCAGCAACCGACGCTCGCGTGCCGCGCGCGTCAGCTCCTCGCGAAACTTCGGGTGAGCGATGCGGATGAGGGCTTCGGCGCGCTCCCGCAGACTCTTCCCCTGCAGGTCTGCGATCCCATATTCGGTGACCACGTAGTGCACGTCGGCGCGCGTGGTCACGACGCCCGCTCCCGGCCTCAGCGTGGGGACGATGCGTGAGACCTCACCTCCCCGCGCCGTTGAGGGCATCGCGATGATCGGTCTCCCATTCCGCGCGTACGCTGCCCCTCGTATGAAGTCAAGCTGTCCGCCGAAGCCGGAGTAGATCTGTGTCCCGATCGAATCGGAGCACACTTGGCCGGTCAGATCCACCTCGATCGCCGAGTTGATGGCGATCATCCTCTCGTTGCGCGCGATAATAAAGGGATCGTTCGTGTAGTCGCACGGATGAAACTCGAAGAGCGGGTTGTTGTCCAGGAATTCGTAGAGGCGTTGGCTTCCGAGGGCGAACGTGCCGATGACCTTGCCCGGGTGGATCGTTTTTCGCGCGCCGGTGATGATGCCCGCCTCGATGGCCTCCATGATTCCATCGGAGATCATCTCCGTGTGGATGCCCAGATCGCGCTTCTCGGTCAGAGCGGCGAGCACGGCATCTGGGATGCTTCCGATGCCGAGTTGTAGCGTCGCCCCATCCTCGACCAGCTCCGCGACATATTCGCCGATTCGACGCTCGACGTCTCCGAAACCTGACCGGCGGAGTTCCGGAAGCGGGCAGGAGACTTCAACAAGCCGCGTGACGCGCGAGATGTGCACGAAGCAATCGCCGAGCGTGCGAGGCATCCGGTCGTTGACTTGGGCCAGGATGAGGCGCGCGCTCGCAATGGCGGCCATCGTCGCCAGGCATTCCACGCCGAGGCTCATGAAACCGTGCTCATCCGGAGGCGTTGTGTGAATGAGCGCCACATCGAGCGGCAGGCGGCCGCTTCGGAGGAGGCGAGGGATCTCGTGGAGGTGGACGGGGATGTAATCGGCGCGCCCCTCATTGACAGCCGCGCGGTCCGCCGGTCCGACGAAAAGCGAATTGTGGCGGAAGTGATCGCGCGCATCGGGTCGGGAGAGGGGATCCTCACCCATCAAGAGGACGTGGGTCACTTCGACGCGTTCCAATTCCGGTGCGCGCGCGGCCAGTGCTTCGAGCAGGACAAACGGTGTCGCCGCGTTCCCGCTCACGAAGATCCGATCACCGGATCGCACCAGCGATACCGCCTCTTCGGCCGTCACCCGCCGTTTTCGATACTCATCCATCCAGTGTCTCATCGGTCTCCTGAACAATGCGTTCCAAGTCGGCCTGCGGCAGATCGAGCGCGGGGAGCGCGTGCGTGAGGAATCCGCCGAACGCGTACAGGCCGCGCCGCAGGGCAACGTTTCTCTTCAGCGCGCCCCGTAGCCCGTGCTGCACGATCTCGCGCAAGTAAGGGAGCATCGCGTTGGTCAACGCATGCGTGGAGGTGCGCGCCACTAGGGCCGGGACGTTCGGCGCGCAAAAATGCGTCACTCCGTAGCTCGTGAAGAGGAAATCTTCACTCGGTGTCAGCGTCGAGGTTTCCACGCATCCTCCCTGGTCAATGGAGAAGTCGAGGATCAAGCTCCCCGGGCGCATCCGTTGCACCATCTCCTTAGTGACGAGCAGAGGCGCGCGCTGCCCCGGCACAAGCACAGCTCCGATGAGGACATCGGCAAAGGCCACGAACTTTTCGATATTACTCGCCGTCGCGAGCGCCGTCACAACTCTCCCATCGAATAGCGCGTCCAGTTCCATAAGGCGCTTCGGGTTCTTGTCCAAGATGTAAACGCTGGCGCCGATGCCGAGAAACGAGCGCGCGGCATAGTATCCGAGGGTACCTCCGCCGAGGATGACGACATCGGCCGGAGGGATCCCTGGGATCCCACCCAGCAGGATTCCTCGCCCCCCTGAGGTGCTCTCCAGGAGGCGGCCGGCGATTTGAACGGCCATCTTCCCGGCGATCTCGCTCGATGGTCGCAGAATCGGCAACGTCCCATCCGGTTCTTGAACGATCTCCAGGCCAATCGCCGTGATGCGCTTCTCCACGAGCACGCGGAGGAACTCCTTGGGAGCAACAGCCGCATGCAGAAACGCCATCAGAGCAGCGCGCTCGGTGAGGAAGTCCCACTCCTCGGGGGCTGGACGTTGGACTTTGAGGACGAGGTCTGCCCGTCGAATCGTCTCCTCATCCGAATACACGACACGCGCGCCGACGGCTCGGTACTCCTCATCAGTGAATCCTGCCCCGAGGCCGGCGCCGGCAGTGACCACGACATCGGCGCCCCAGGCGATCACTTCGCGGACGCCAGCCGGGGAGAGGCTCACGCGCTTTTCTTCAACGCCTTTGAGGGCCGATCGCTCTTTGGGAACGCCAAGGATCATGCTCGACCTCCTCGAGGCGGGTTGCAGCAAAGAGGAGGAAATGGACAACATCCACAGCGTGCCAACGATGGACGACGTGTTCACACCTCATAGGAGGAGAAACAGAGCCACACTGTGGGGCACTCAGAGCGTCTCGCGGGCTCCCGCACTTCCCGATCATGTCGTTCCTCATGGTTGACATGGCCGGACAGGAAGCATAGAAAAAAGACCCCTGGTGGCCAAGCCATTTTGTGGTGAGGTCTTTGTGGAAGGCATGCAAGGCGAGGTCGGCTTGCGCCACCAGGACGGCCGGTGTCAAAGATCCAAGGATGAGATCCACGTCTTTTCTATGCAAGCAGCGTTCCAAACGAGAGGGGAAGAGCCTCTGTCCTCTTTCTTCTTGGTTTTCTGTGACTTGTCGCATCACCGGTTGCTGAGCTCCTTGGGGAATCTTGCGTGAAAATCAGCACTGCGCTGGGGCTTTTCCCCCGCATCCTCTCGTCATGGCACAAGGCCCCTGGGATGTAGCGCCGCTCGTGTGCCGGAGGACGAAAGCCGCCGATGCTTATTCCCCTTCCGCTTCCCGTCTCAAGCGTTCGAGATCGAGGACGATGAGCGTGCGGTTCTCAACAGCGAGCACCCCTTGGTGTTGAAAGCGGCGGAGCGTTCGAGTCACCAGCTCGCGCACCGTCCCAATTTGTGCTGCTAACTCTTGATGCGTCAGATCGAGCATGCATTCGATGCCCCGGGGCGTTGGCCTCCCTTCGCGCGTGACTTTCTCCACCAGCCATCGAGCTAAGCGCTGGCCGACTTCCAGGAAGGCGAGTGCTTCGATCAGTCCGACAAGCCGTCGAAATCGCCCGGCGAGCGAACGAATGATGCCGAAGGCGATCTCCGGATGCTGGCGGCAGAGCCGGTGGAACTCGTTCTTCGGAACGAGCAGGACTGTCGTCTCCTCGACGGCCATTGCCGAAGCCGGATATGGGCCCTCATCCAGAACGGCGAGCTCGGCGATCGGACGCCCTTCGGACTCGATGGTCAGGACCTGCTCGCGCCCCCCTAGAGAGGTCTTGAAGATCTTCACTGCACCCGAATGCACGACGAAGAGTCCCGGACAGGGCTCTCCCTCCACGAAGAGGATCTCTCCTTTTCGGTAATGCTTCGGCCGGCATGCCTCGGCCAAGGCGCGGAGCACCGGTTCGCCAAGCGTCGAGAAGAAGGCGACCTTGCGCAACGTGCGCATGCGCGCCGGAATGTCTACCTCCCCGTGCATGGTTGGGAAATTATACCACATCCACTGGATGCGACGGCCCACCTGTAGCGGGCAGACGGGGAGTCTTGGTACGCTTCATAAAGGGCACGGCGGTGCTGCCGGAAGTGAACGGAGGTGAGAAGATGCGCAAGGAGGGCGATCTCTGGATCACCGTCAAGCCACACTCGCTTTCGATCATGGACGACGGACGGCTCGTCGCCTCCTTCGACCGTGCCGGGAGACTCTACACGGTCTATCGCGAAGGACATACCTTCGTGCGGGGGCTGAGCGGTATCGTCGTCGAGAAGTGGCATGCAGAGCCGCTGGCGCCCAAGCATATCCGAGTTCTTACCGGAGATGAAAAGCACACGTTTCTGGCCCGGCTCTGGTCGGAGGTGAGCGATATCGTCACGGCTTTTCGGAAAGGGCGTGCGCGCGTGCGGATCTTCACGCAGGGGGGCGAAGGGGAGGACCTCGATCGGTGGTTGGAGCGAATCCTGGCGTGGGATGTCGCAGCTTATGCGCGCGATGAGGAGCGCTTCCTCTCCGTCTATAAGCCCGTCAGCATTCTCCCCCCCGATCAATACCTCGCCCTCGTGCTGCAGATCACCGAGGGGTGCCACTGGAATAAATGCACGTTTTGTGATTTCTATCGAGATCGCCGGTTTCAGATCAAGACCGATGGTGCCGTGCGGCACCACATCCTGGCCGTGAAAGCGTTCCTGGGAGACTCGATCACGCTGCGGCGCTCGCTCTTTCTGGCCGATGCCAATGCACTCATCCTTCCTCAGGAGCGGCTCCTGCGCATTCTGGAGCTCATCCACGAGTTCTTCTCCTTCGGGAACGGAGGCGCGCACGCTGAGGGAGGAGTGACGCTGGAGGGGATTTATTCCTTCCTCGATGCCTATAGCGGAATGCGCAAAACGGTGGAGGACTTCGTCGCGCTTCGAGAACAGCACGTCAAGCGCCTCTATCTCGGCGTCGAAAGTGGGCATGATGAGCTCTTGCGATTTGTGAATAAGCCCGGTACGGCGGAGGAGGCGCTCGAAGTCGTCACCCGCATCAAGGCGGCGGGGCTGTCCGTCGGCGTCATCATTCTCATCGGACTGGGCGGAGATCTCTTCTTCGAGGGGCATATCCGGGATACGATCGCTCTGCTCCGTGAGATGCCGCTCGGTCGCGAGGACATTGTCTATCTGTCGCCGCTCTATATCCATCCCGAATCGGATTACGAGGAGAAAGCGCGCGCTTCCGGCGTGCGCGCGCTCACCTGGGAGGAGATGAAGCGGCAGATACGACTCATCCGCGAGGGTCTTAGAGTCGCCTTCCCGTCTGAGCCGCCGAAGATCAGTCTCTACGATGTGCGGGAATTTGTCTACTGATCCGGCGGCACTTCGGCGAGGACTCGCTCCAGATCACGAGCGAGCGCATGGAACTTCTCCTGCATGCGGTCTTCATTGCGATGGGCATGAGCGGCGAGATGAATGGTGAGGCGGGAACCCTCCGGCTCCAGCACAGCCCACACTCGCTCATGGGAGGAGGAGAAGGCAATGAGAAGCGAGAGACCGAGCAGTGCCCCCCCCACGTAGAGCGCCGTGACGCCGGGGTCGTAGCGCACATGGAGAACGTGCTCGAAACTCACCTTCTCGAAGTCCCTGAGGGCGAAGCGGTATCCGGGGATCTCTGCTCCCGGCAGAGCAGCGCGCTGATCTGTCGTCCCCTGGTGCACGGGGATCCCCACGCGATCTTTCAGATCGCGTGGGATTCCCGGATCGGCACCTCGCTCGCTGAAGACCCAGAGAGTGCGCCTCTCTCCTGATGGCCGGACGATTTCCACTTCGGCCGCCGGATCCTCATATCCCTCGGCCTCAAGCGAGGGAGATCTCCTGGCGCGGAAGTTACCTGTGAATCGAACGAAGCGCATCTCACCGAGATCGGGGAGCGTCACCGTCCGGTTCTTCTCAATCGAAACGAGGCGTTCGGGTCCGTTTTCAGAGCGAATGACGAGCGTGATTCGATGGGCGTCGCCCGATCGCCCTGCCCCCGCGTGGACGAAGCGATACCCGCGATAGTCGAAGGGACGGTTAATGGCCACAGTCGCCCTTCGCTCGCTCCCCCCCTCCTCGATGGCGATATCCGTGTACCAGTTGATCACGTTCGAGGGAACGAGCGGGCCGCGCGGATTCTTCAGGTCCACGCGCAGCGCTTCGCAGCGGACGGTGAACGGAAGAGGCCAGGAGCGTTCCGGTATACCGCGCCACCGCGAGCCCGGCAGCGTCAACGAACGGGTTTGCGTCCCGGGGGAGAGGATCATCGTTCCTTCGTATCCCCATCGCGCGCTCACGAAGGCCGCGCCGAGGATCAGGAGGATGGAGCTGTGCACGAGAAAGAAGTTCCATCGGCTCCACGCTCCGCGTTCACCGAAGACGGTCGTCCGTAGCGCCTCAGCCGTCACGCGAGGACGCCACCCCAAGCGCGCGAAGAGAGGGCGAAGGAGCTCGAGGACTTCCGGCGAACCGCGAGTCGTGAAGAGGACCGTATACAGCGGTTGAGATCGTGCGAAGAGCGGCGTGGCCGAAGCCTTCGGCTCGCGAATGTCGCGAAGGATCATCGGGAGGCGATCCATCGAACAGAGCACGAGATTGATAGTGAAGAGTAAGATGGCTGCCGTGAACCACCACGAGTGATAGACGTCGAAAAGCCCCAAGTGGCCATAGAGCGCGCGTTCGGCTGGCGTCAATCGGGCGTAGAAACGATCGAACGCCTCTGTCGTGTGTTGTGGAATGAGCGTTCCCAGGATCGCCGCCCCGATGAGGATGAGCATAAGGGCAATCCCGAGTTGCAACGAGCTGAGCCATCGAAGGATTCGATCGATGGTCCCAAGCGGGGAACCAGGACGTCCCACCGCCCCAGCTTCCGATTCCTTCATGAGCGCCAACTCTGATCTCTAGTTGGTCTGGCTGCGCCGCTCGCTGTAGGGAGGGGGCGCACATCCTCCTCCGGAAGCTCGCACAAGAGTCCTTCCTGCGTGCAGGCGAGCGCCAGTCGGGCGATCACCGAAGGGAGCAACTGCGCGCGAATCGTTTGCTCTTGCTCCGGCTTCAGCCCCCGTAGCCACCGGCGATGTCGCTGGAATTGCTCTTCAGCGATCTCAGCGAGCCATGCTCGAAGGTCCCGGAGTAGAGTCATGCGGTTCCTTCCCCTCATCGCTGTTCCTCCTCCGCGCTTGAAGTCCTCTTCTCCCACAAGATTGCAAATAGTGTGCCAAGAGGATGCTTTCCCCTGGGGCGAAGAACAGGGCCCACGGGTTTGTCTTTGTCGGCGGAGGAGATCACTGCGCGTCTCCGTACGACGAAGGAAGCGGGTCACACCAGCGCGCGCGATTCCTCGGTGGGGCAAAGGACCCATCGCGGGTGAAAGAACAAGATGGGATCACGGACCGCAAGAAGGAAATGGCGGGGCGGACGGGACTTGAACCCGCGACCTCCGACGTGACAGGCCGGCGTTCTACACCATGCTGAACTACCGCCCCGCGTTTTCTCAAAGATCGCCCCTTCCGAACGCCGGGGGCTTTGTCTCCTCCGGCCACGCATGGTGGGCGGTACCGGACTTGAACCAGTGACCCCCTGCTTGTAAGGCAGGTGCTCTGCCACTGAGCTAACCGCCCGCTCACTCAGCTTGCAGATATTAAAAGGACATCCCCACATTTGTCAAGGAAGCTGCCCACCTGGCCTTGCACTGAGGGGGTCGCTCTGTATGACAGAACCGCATGGCGATGCGCGTCGCGAAACAGGCCGCTCGGGAGCGGGGCGATAGGCTACTTGAAGAAGACAAACAGAATCCCCAGGATGGCACCCAGTTGTCCTCCCCAGAAGATGCGCATCCACCGAATCAAGTCTGCTTTCACCTCGGCAATTTGAACCTTGAGCGCTGCTATATCGGTGCCCATTCGCGTATCCAGCTTGGCCGTCTCTTCAGTAATCCGCCGATCGAGTTTGACAGCCTCCTCAGTGATCCGCCCATTAAGCTTCGCAACTTCTTCAGTAATCCGCCGATCGAGCTTGGCAACCTCCTCGGTGATCCGCACGTCGAGCTTCGCAACCTCTTCGGTGATTCGCCGATCGAGCTTGGCGACTTCTTCGCTGATCCTCTGATCGAGCCGAGTGGCCTCTTTGGTTATTCGATCGTTCAACCGGGTCTCCGTTTCGAAGAATCGCTGCTCGAACTGACCGCTCGTCTCCGCGAGTTGACATGTAATCTTCTCAGCCATCTCCGAGAGTCGCCGCTCAAACCTCTCTTCGGCGGGGGCGAGGAGATTGGCTTGGGTCTCTTGGGCCATGGCGTTCCATAAAGCCACCAGGGCTTCCGCCCCTTCCTCTCCGAGCTTCTCTCGGAGAACTTTCGGAACAGTGACGACCGGCATCGCCGTTCACTTTAACATCCCCCTTATCGGGAGGGCAAGGGGCGATATGCCTCCGAGAGGCCCTCAACGTCGTGGGTGGGAACACATTCCTCAGAGAGCCTGGGCCTCCCCAGGGGTGAAGGGGTACCGGGCGAGTCTGTATTTTTTGATCTTGTATCGGATAGCGTCGCGCGAGATACGAAGCAAATCAGCGGCGCGCGTCTGATTCCAGTTCGCCGCTTCCAGGGCATGCCGGATCATCTCGCGTTCGATCTCCTCCAGCGTGAGCTTACCCACGAGAGCGGCCAGAAGCGCCGAGGGATTCTCACCCTTTCGGGTGGAGCCGATCGGCGGGACGGAGGGGCGCAGGATGCGCTCGTGCAAATACTTCGGCGTGAGGTAGGGCGAATCCTCGAAAATCATGGCATGTTCGATGGTGTTCTTCAATTCCCGGACGTTGCCCGGCCAATGATATTCGAGAAAAAGGCGTTTGGTCTCCGGGGCCAGGCCGAGGATGTTCTTCTTCATCTTCACGTTGAAACTCTTGATGAAGTGCTCTGCGATGAGCAAGATGTCCTCTTTGCGCTCGCGCAGAGGGGGGATAGTGATCTGCACGACGCTCAACCGATAAAAGAGATCGGCGCGAAAGCGCCCTTCTTTGACCTCCTCCTCGAGGTTCCGATTGGAGCTCGCGATGACGCGCACGTCCACGCTGATGTTGCGCACGCCGCCGACGCGGCGGAACTGCTGCTCCTCGATCACGCGGAGGAGTTTCGCCTGCAACCCGAGCGGAAGTTCGCCGATCTCATCGAGTAAGATCGTCCCTCCATCCGCGATTTCGAAGACGCCTTTCTTTTGGGCGCGCGCGTCGGTGAAAGCCCCCCTCTCATGGCCGAAGAGCTCGGTCTCCATGAGGGTCTCCGGGATCGCGGCGCAGTTGACGGCCACAAAGGGGAAGTCGGCACGGCGGCTCTGATAATGGATCGCCTTCGCGATCAGGTCCTTGCCCACGCCGGATTCTCCTTGCAGGACGACGCAGGAGGCTTCGCTCTCGGCCACGCGCTTGACGATGGCCAACAGCTCCTTCATCTGGGGCGACTCGCCCACGATCATGTCGAAGCTGAAGCGCTTTTTGGGGAACGATTGGACGCGTCGCAGCGTGTCCCGCAAGCGGCTGGTCTCCAACGCATTGCGGACGGCCGCTTCCAACTCGCCGTAGTTGATGGGCTTGCAGATGAAATCGAAGGCTCCAAGTCGCAGGGCCGCGACGGCATTGTCCACCGTCGTATTGGCCGTGATGATGATGACCTGAGCGTTGGGATCATGCCCCTTGATCCACTGCAAGACATCAATGCCGGAGCCGTCCGGGAGCTTGATGTCCAAGAGGACGAGATCCGGGGCTTCCTCAGTGAAGAGCCGGAAGGCTTGCTTTGCGGTCTCAGCCTCCAGAGTCTCGTAGCCCCACTGCTCCAGCTTCGTGCGTAGTGACCATCGGAGCAGGTCCTCGTCATCGACGATCAGAATTTTCGATCTCGCCATGTCTCTCCCTCCTCATCAGACCAAGCTCGCCGAGAGCTTGGCGCGATTTTCCATCTCCCCTCGAAAGTCTCCGCACGGCCCGACTCGCCCATCCTTTCCTCGTCTTGACTCGCTCCTCCGAAGCGCGCTACTCTTATGACGACCTCTATGGGGATGAAGAAGACCAGAAGGCAGCAAGGCGTCTCTTCTCGCGTGCGTCCTCTCACATCGGCCGAGGGTCGGCAAGGGACCGGTCGAGGGCTTCAAGGTGCGGCCGAGTGCGCGAAGGACTCTGAGGAGGTTCAGCGCACGCTTCGGAAGCTGACAGCGCTCAGTTCGTTGTCGGCTGTGCTCAGCCGCATGCAAGAAGTGGATCCGCTGCTTCATGAAGTCTTGCGGACGATCCTCGACGTGCTCGCGACCGATGTGGCTTTGATTATGATCTTCGACGCGGAAGCAGGGGAGCTGCGCGTGCGCGCAGCACAGGGGGTCCCCCCCGAGTACGTCCAGGACGTGGATCGGCTCAAGCCCGGCGAGGGTGTGGCCGGGCGCGTCTTCGCCAGTGGCGAGCCTTTGGTGTTGCGCGATGCGGCTACCGATCCGCGCATCACGCGCCCCATTGTCCGCCAATTGGGCCTTCACGCCCTGGCCTGCGTCCCTTTGATCGCTCACGGTCGCACGATCGGCGTGCTTGTGACGGCCACCTATGATCCCGATCGGGAGATCACCGACGATGTGGATCTGCTCGAAGCCATTGGGCATCAACTGGGAATGGCCATTGAGAATGCGCGCCTCTTCGAAGAGAATGTGCGCGTGCGCAAGCTCTGGGAGAGCACGTTCAATGCCATTCGGGACGGTATGTCGGTCCACACGCGCGATCTCCGCGTGATTCAAGCCAATGAGGCGCTCAGCCGCTTGCTCGGAATACCCAAGGAGCAGATCCTGAACAATCAGTGTTGTGCACTCATGCTGGGGCGAGACGTCCCCCTGCCCAATTGCGCCGATGTGCGGGCGACATCCCAAGTCCCGTGTCCGGCGACTGAGGTGATCGAGCGCCCCAACGGCCAAATCTTGCGCGTCACCGTAGATCCCCTTGTGGACGAGGAGGGGCGGGTTTACGGGACGGTGCATGTCGTTTCCGACATCACGGAGCAAGTCTTGTTGGAACGCCGAATGGCTCGCGCCGAACAACTCGCGCTGATCGGCGAGATGGCGGCCGGCCTCGCCCATGAAGTGAAGAATCCATTGGCCAGTATGAAGGGAGCGCTCGAGATCATCCTCGAGGACCTCCCCGAGGAGAATCCACATCGTTCGGTCCTCCGTCACGTCTTGGACGAGATCCAACGCATCAATCGCATCATCACGGATCTGCTCGATTATGCGCGCCCGCGTCCTCCCACGCATGTCCAGACCGATGTGAATCGGCTGGTCGAGCACGTCATCTCGGCTGCGCGCGTTCAGCTCGCGAATAATCATATCGCCCTGGAGTTTCAGCCGGCAGCCGAGCTGCCCACTCTCCTCATAGATCCGGACGAGCTGCAGAAGGTCGTCCTCAACCTTCTGCTCAATGCCATCCAAGCTGTGCGCGAGGATGGCCGTATCTTCATTCGGACACACTACGACCCGCAAGAGCGGGCCATCAAACTCTCGGTCACCGACAATGGCGAGGGCATCCCGCCGGAGAATCTGGATAAGATCTTCCGTCCCTTCTTCACGACGAAAAAGCGGGGGACGGGATTGGGCCTGGCGACCTGCCAGCGGATCGTCACTGGCTATGGAGGCACGATCACAGTCACCAGCGAGGTGGGGAAGGGAAGCACCTTCACCGTCACGCTGCCCGTGCAGGCTCCCTTGACCCAGCGAGTCTCTCACATGGTCGTCCTCTCGGCCTCCGACTCCTCGCCGGACTCCCGTCGGGGAGGGAATACTCCTTCTCTCGTCTCGAGCGCTCAGAGAGAACCCGACGACGCCTCCTGACAAAGCGCACAAGGCTTCCGTCGAAAGTGTCACTCCTCTCGCCGTCTGTCCTGCCCAATCTCCATACGGCCGCATGTCGCATCCTTGCAGGGACTTTCCCTCGCATGTCCTTGGGTCTTCTTCAAGCAAAGATTATACCACCTCTGCTCTCCGCTCCGAGCCTCGCTAAGTCCCTGAGTGAACCGGAGTAGAAGCCGGGGGAAACGCCGCAGTCTCTTCGCCCATAGTGGGGCATATTCCCCAGTGTGGGGGAAAATGCTCGCTTATCGTCCCTTTCGTGAAAGAGCGCGCACTGCGTGAACATGTGATCACTTTCGCCATGTGGGAGCTTATCAGCAGCATGACTCGGTGATGCGGTCACGACCTCAGTTGTTCTTCCCTCGTCTCGCACCGTGGCTTTTTCAACACGAGATTCCCTAGCGGGGAGAGGAGAGGGGATCAAACCGCGGGGGCCTGCTGCATCTCTTCGCGCGCTGCTGTTCCGTCATCGGCAGCATCCACCAGCTCGCGGGCGCGGCGGAAGATGGAGTCGAACATCGGCTCGGTGAGTTTTCCCGTGAAGGTGTTCTGCTGGCTCGGATGGAAGGAGGCCAGGAGTGTGAGCGTCGGTGTCACCGCCCATTCCATTCCGTGTTGGAAGCGCGGCCGCGCGCCCGTCTCCGGCGTTCGATGAGTGCCGAGGACGCGGCAGATGGTCGCATAGGCGATCTGCCCCAGTGCGACGATGACCCGCACGCGGGTGAGCAGCGCGTACTCGCGATGGAGGAACGCGCGGCAGTTGCGCTGTTCTTCCGCCCGCGGCATGTTCTGCGGAGGCGCACACCGAAGCACCGCGGTGATGTAGCAATCCCGGAGGCGCAGGCCATCATCCCGATGTCGAGACTCAGCGCGGTTCGCGAAGCCGAATCGGTGAAGGGCGCGATAGAGCCACTCGCCGCTGCGGTCGCCTGTGAACATGCGTCCGGTGCGGTTCGCTCCGTGAGCTGCCGGAGCCAATCCGACGATGAGAAGGCGCGCATGGGGATCTCCCCATCCGGGGACGGGCTTGGCCCAATACTCCCACTCCTGATATCGGCGGGGCCTGTGACGGGCAGCTTCTTCTCGCCACCAGACCAAGCGGGGGCATCGGCGGCACGCGAGGATCTCCGCCTGCAGCTCCGCGAGCCTTTGTTCGATGCTCGGATCGCACTCGGGCATCGCCGCCTAGACGTACTCTGCGGAGACAATACGCCACTCCGTCGGAGGACGGTCGGGCGTATCCGGGAGCTTCACACCATGACGGCGCTCCCACTCTTCGGTCGGGACCATATCAATAGCATCCCATGGGCACCCGTCGAGAAAGGTTCCATCGGGTCCTTTGCTCGTGCATTTCGCGCAGCCGATGCAGAGCGTCTTGTCCACCTCGATGCGCCCAAAAGGCGGGTGCTCTTCATCCGGCACCCAGAACATACACGCTTCAACCGGACAATATTCGACGCAAGCGGGCGTGCCGGCGCATCCGGTGCAATTCTCGTTGATGACGGCCAGAAGTTTCGGCTTTCGCTTTCGCAGGTCCGTGCGCCCATGGGACATCGGCGCGCGCTTTTCGATGAGGACTGTACTCATGATCGCCTCCCTCGGTCACCACCTCGCCGCGCTCAGCGATACGGAGGTTTATGATACAGCGCGGGAGTGTTCCGCTTCAAGCTCCGGGAACAACCCCGAGGCGCGGAGAATAGCGCGAATTTCGGCGCGCATCCTCTCGTCCGGCGCCGGGAGAGGAGAGCGCGGAGGCCCACCATAGAATCCGAGCAGATCCAGGGCCGCTTTCAATCCGCTGATCCCAAATTGCGTCGTGACGGCTCGCGCTACCGGCAGAAGGTGCAATTGTCGCGCGGCGGCTTGTGCCGGATCTCCGTCTCGCGCCAGGCGCATGATCTCCAGGCATACGTCCGGTGCGATGCATCCGACGGCCAGGACGGCTCCTTTGGCGCCGAGCGCCATCGCCGCCTGCAGCAAAGCGGCTGATCCCGTGAGGACGCTGAAATCTGAGGGGACGAGACGGATAATCTCCGCCACTGTCGCCAAATTCCCCCCACTGTCTTTGATCCCGATGATATTGGGATGTTCGGCCAGACGGGCCACCGTCTCCGGAGCGAGCGCGATGCCCGTGAACTGTGGGACACTGTAAAGAAGAATGGGAATCGGCGAGGCGTCCGCGATCTTTCGATAGTGATCCAGGAGGATGCCGGGCGTGATCTGATCCCGGTAATAGTTCGGCGTTCCGACCAGGACCGCATCCACGCGCATGCGAGCGACGCGCCGCACGAAATCCACGGCATCGCGCGTCGCGTTGTAACTCGCACCGACGATCAGGAGCTTATCCTCGGGAATCGCCTCGCGCGCGGTCTCGATCACCGCCCACCGCTCGCTCTCGGTGAGGTGCACGAACTCGCCGTTGGAGCCGAGGACGACGTACCCCGAATATCCGTACTGATTCCATCGCGCGAGATTGGCGCGAAGGTGCTCGAGGGCGACCTGTTCCTGTTCATCGAAGGGGGTAGGAATGGGAGGGAGAAGTCCGGAAACCGGGTGTCTCATCGCTCACCTCCGTCCGTGATGTTTCCGTGTGTTGGATCTATGATGTCCGGATCGGTGGACTCAGCACGCACGAAGTTGCGTAAGATCCCGATGCCTTCGATGTCGACTTCGACGACGTCCCCATCGGAGAGAGGACCGACGCCCGCCGGCGTGCCCGTGAAGATGAGATCACCCGGCAGCAGCGTCATGATCTGCGAGATGAAGCGCACAAGATAAGGCACCGGGAAGATGAGATCGCGCGTGGACGCGCGTTGGCGCACGCGTCCGCTGACGCGCGTTTCGATCCGAAGATCCGAGGGATCGAGGTCGGTCGCAATCACCGGCCCGATAGGTGCGAACGTGTCAAAACCCTTAGCGCGCGCGAACACTCCATCTCGTTGCTGGAGATCGCGAGCGGTCACATCGTTGCCGCAGGTATAGCCGAGGACATAAGCGAGCGGATCATCCTCGTCTCGGAGACGATACGCTCGCCGGCCGATGACGACGACGAGCTCGCCCTCGTAATCCACGCGCGCCGACAGAGTGGGGAGGCGGATCGTCTCCTCCGGTCCGATCACCGCGCTCGGCGGTTTGAGGAAGATCAGCGGCTCGGCCGGCACGTGGTGTCCGAGCTCTTCCGCGTGAGCGCGATAGTTCCGTCCGAGCGCCACGATCTTGCTCGGCTCGCAGGGAGCGAGGAGCCGCGCGCGCTCCACGGGTACGGCTTCGGATTCTTGGCGGGTGAGAGGGCCAAAAGGGTGATCCTCTCGGATCGGGATGATCTGCTCTCCTTCGAGCACGCCGTAGCGCGCTCGGCGGGAATTCGGAGACGAGAGATCGAGAAATCGGCAGAGACGCATCTTCACCACACCTCCTGAACGACGATGGCGGAAGGGCGGCTTTCGTTCCCGGCGCGATCCACCGCTGTGATCCGATACGCGTAGCGCGCGCCCGGTTGGACCGCGTCGTCGCGATACATCGGACGAGGATGGGGGATGGCGTTCAATCGCGTCCACGCTGATTCGGGAGCATCCGGCGAAGGAGCTCGATAGATGTAATACCCTACGACATCCGACTCCCGATTGGCTGTCCAGAACAGACTGATGCTGCCGTGCGCCGAAGCCGTGACGAGACCTTCCGGCGGAGCCGGGGGGAAAGTGTCACGCGGCGTGAAACGAATCGGCGGAGAATCACGGCTCTCAATGAGCGTCCCGTCCGGAGCCGAAGCGACGGCCCTCACCATGTACACGTACTCGGTTCCATAGTGGATATCGCGATCGTACCACTCTGTCTCTGTGACAGGCGTGGCGCCATTGAGCGGAGGACCAAAGTGACCCTCACGGGCCGTTCGGCGATAGATGTTGTATCCGAGGAGGTTGGGAGGAGCCGATCCGTTGATGTTGCGCGTCGGCGGAGCCCAACGGAGTCGCACGACGTCCTGGGCTTCGTCACCGGCCTGAAGAGCATGGGGAGGGAGGGGGACGTCGCCTCGGAGTTCGATCCCCACGATATCCGAGAGAGGCCCCGGGCGTCCGCGCGCATCCACGAGACGCGCGGCGTAGAGCACTCGGCGCCCGAAGACTGTGATCGGCCCGTCTTCGAATACGAGCGGTTCCTCCGAGGGCGAACGCGCGATGTCTTCGCGCCCGAAGACGGCGACGAGTCGCGCGTGTTCGAGGAACGATTCTGCCGGCGTGGTCTCAGAGGCGTCCTGCGGCTCAAGAGCGCGATACACCTCGAGGCGATCCGGGGTGAAACCGCGAGAGGCTAAGGCCGCCAGGTCAGGACGCGGAAGCACGAGTCGGACCGCATCGCCCTGTTGTCGCGCGCTCAACCCGGTGAGACGCGCCGGAGTCGGACGGGATGGCGAAAGGGGAGCGCCGACCTTCCCGCACCCCGGCTGGGCGAGGCCGTTGAGGAGAAGGACGAGAAGCAGTGGAGAAAACGGGCGACGCACAGGGGGAACGCGGCCTCGGTGTGTCACAGGATGTACCGACTGAGATCCTGATTCTGCACGATGTCCACGAGCTTGCGGCGCACGTACTCGGCATCAATCCGCTGGTGCTTCTCCCTCAGATCGGGTGCTTCGAAGGAGATGTCTTCGAGCACTTTCTCCATGATGGTGTGGAGGCGTCGGGCGCCGATATTCTCCGTCTGCTCGTTCACGGCATAGGCGAACTGCGCGATAGCGTCAATGGCATCGGGGGTGAATTCGAGCGTGACCCCTTCGGTGGCCAGAAGCGCTGTGTATTGCTTGATGAGGGAGTTCTTCGGCTCGGTGAGGATGCGCTTGAAGTCCTCGACCGTCAGCGGATCCAACTCCACGCGGATCGGGAAGCGGCCTTGCAGCTCGGGGATGAGATCGGAGGGCTTGGTGACGTGGAAGGCGCCGGCGGCGATGAAGAGGATGTGATCGGTGCGCACGGTGCCGTAGCGCGTGCTCACGGTCGTCCCTTCGATGATCGGCAGCAGATCCCGTTGCACGCCCTCGCGCGAGACATCCGGACCATGTCCGGATTCCCGCCCGGCGATCTTGTCGATCTCATCCAAGAAGATGATGCCCGATTGCTCCACGCGCTCCAGGGCGATGCGGGCGACCTGTTCCATGTCAATGAGCTTCTGCTCCTCTTCTTGGATGAGGTACTCCAGGGCTTCATCCACGCGCATCTTCCGCTTCTTGGTGCGACCGGGACCGAAGAGACCGGGGATCAGCTCTTGAATGGCGATGTCCATCTCCTCGACGCCCTGACTCGTGATGATCTCGAAGCGCCCGGGGAAGAGGCGCTCGCGAACTTCGATCTCGACAATGCGGTGATCGAGCTTCCCTTCGCGCAGGAGCTGGCGCAGCTTCTCGCGCGTGCGTTGGAGGTGTTCGAAGTCGGCCCCTTCTTCGAGGAAAGACGCCTCACCTTCCTCGTCGAAGTCATTGAGGGATTGTCGCCGCGCCTTGCGCTTGCGGCTCGAGGGCAGGAGCAGGTCCAACAGCCGTTCCTCGGCGTTCTGCTCTGCCTTATCGGCGACCTCTTGCATCTTCTCGGCGCGCACCATGTCCACGGCCACGTCCACGAGATCGCGGATCATGGACTCGACATCGCGCCCCACGTAGCCGACTTCGGTGAACTTCGACGCTTCGACCTTCAAGAAGGGCGAGTTCGAGAGACGGGCCAAGCGGCGAGCGATCTCCGTCTTGCCGACACCCGTCGGCCCGATCATGAGGATGTTCTTCGGGATGATATCCTGCGCGAGGTCGGGAGGAAGCTTCTGCCGGCGGATGCGATTGCGCAGAGCGATGGCCACGGCCCGTTTAGCCGCCGTTTGGCCGACGACGTATTTGTCCAGCTCTTCGACGATCTGACGCGGCGTCAGCTCGTCCAATTTCGGGAGCGTTTCGACCTCGTGGGAGAGGTAGATCACCATGGTCCTTTCAGAGCTCCTCGATGAGGAAATGTTCATTCGTGTAGATGCAAATTTGGCTCGCGATGCGCAACGCTTCCTCGGCGATCTCGCGAGCCGAGAGCGTCGTATGCCGCAGCAGGGCGCGGGCAGCCGCCAGCGCATATGGTCCGCCCGATCCGATCGCGGCGACATCGTCGTCCGGCTCGATGACCTCTCCGCTACCGGAGAGGATGAGGGAGCGCTCTCGATCCGCGACGATCAGAAGCGCCTCCAGATGGCGCAAGTATCGGTCCGTGCGCCATTCCCGCGCCAGTTCCACAGCCGCCCGACTCAGGTTCCCGCGGAATTCCTCGAGCTTGCTCTCGAAGCGTTGGAAGAGGGCGAAGGCATCGGCCGTCGAACCCGCGAATCCCGCCAGAATGCGATCGTTGTAGATGCGACGCACCTTGCGCGCCGTATGCTTCAGGACCGTGTCGTGGAACGTGACCTGTCCGTCGCTGGCCATGACGACGCGACCGTGGCGACGGATGCAGAGGACGGTCGTGCCCTTCATCTGCGCGTTGTTCTCCATTCGATTAGCACTATACGAGCCGTGTCTGGGATTGTCAAGAAAGCGCGCGCGGAGCACGAGCCCATAAGGGATGCGATTGACGCCGACATCCGCACCAACCTAGGATTACACGGGAAGCGATGGAGACGGTGCACACGGTCGCGCAACGCGTGAAGGCGATCCTCGACACGGAGTGGATCCCGGCGATCTATCGCGAGCAGGTTTTGACGGAGCGAACGCGCCGCTATGCCCTGAAGTGTCCCGATGGTGTTCGACGTGTGGAGATCGTGCGCACGCTTCTCGGTATCGAAGTGAAGCTGGGGAGACGACGGGTGCTCGTCCCCGATATGGCCGTTGCGCGCTATCTCGCTGTCTTCGCCCATATCGGGGCCGAGGTTATCGCCATCCCCTATGAGATCCCGCGCCTCTCGCACATAGCGGATCAGTTGGAGCAGTCCTGGCAGCGACTGCTGCGGCTTGTGGAGCAGATGACCGAAGGACGGAGCGTGGCCTTTCGGGCTCGCGTGCGCTCTCGCTTGATGCGGTGGATGCGAGAGGAACTGCGGGCGCTCGGCGCCGGCGCCCCTTATCCCTCATTTGAGCTGAAGACGCGGCGATGATGAAGCCGATCCGGACGCGGCACTCCTTCTCGCGGATCCTCCTCCTTCACACGGGGAGCTTGAGCGAGGTGGTCTTCGCTCTGCCAGCGTGTATCGCTTTGCGCGAGCGCTTTCCCGAAGCGCGCCTTACGGGGGTGGCCACCTCCTGGGGGTGCGAGCTGCTCGCCTTGAGCGGGGCGGTCTCGGACTGTTGGCCGATCCCGAGGACACACCCGCTTGAGCTGCTGGTGCCGTGGAATGCGGTGGAGGTTCTCCAGACCATATGGGAGTTCCGAGAGCAGCGGTATGAGCTGGCTGTTGATTTCCATCCATCGGGTGGGACGGCTCTCCTCGCGGTGATGGCAGGCGTCCGCGCGCGTTTGGCGGCACTGCGACCGGAAGGGATCTCGGGGCTTCTCTTCAACGTGTGGCGCGTACCGGATGATCCGCGCCGTCACCTCGTGGATCGATATCTGGATGCCGTGCGCGCACTCGACATCTCACCCACATCTCGAGTGCCGGCGGTGCGCACTGATCCTGATGCGGATGAGCGTTTCGACCGCTGGCTGCGATCTCGAGGAGGTAAGGCTGGAGAACTCCTGGTCGGGTTCTCTCCGGAAGCCGATTCGGAGGCTGCGGCCTGGCCCATGGATCGGTTCCGTGAGCTGGCCCGTTGCCTGGTCGCTCATTTTCAGGTGCGGATTCTCGACGTGAGAATAGGGCGGCCGACGCGCGCGGGGTTTCCCGCAGGGACGCTCACCGTACGCCCGCGGTCCGTACGCGATCTGGCATCGGCGCTGGCGCGCTGCGCGCTTGTCATTTCCGGGGATACCGGTCCGGGACATCTCGCCGCGGCGCTGGGCGTCCCCACGCTCATGCTCGGATGCGCGAGGACACGACACCCTCTTGGAGAAGCGCATCGGTTCGTGGAGCGCGCCCTTTTGGATCACTATTCCGTGGACCACATCTTCGAGATGGCGAGCGAGATGCTCGGGCGGAGTCGGACGGTGGAACTCTTCCGCCGATGAGGCTTCTTTTGACAACCCGGAGGACCCGTGATAGAGTAGGCGATCGGCGGAGGGTTGAACGATGAGCATTAAGCCGGAGCTTCTGGAGATCCTGGCGTGTCCCGCCTGCGTGCGAGAAGCGAACGAGCGAGCGAAGGTGCGCCTGACAGCCGACGGTCAGGGGCTGCAGTGTCCTCTCTGCCTTCGCGTCTATCCTATTCGAGAGGGAATCCCTGTGATGCTCGTTGAGGAAGCGCGCCAAGAGGAGCAGAGGCTGTGGCGCGAGTGAGATCGCGGGGTGCCCTTCGGAGCGTATGCCCGTGTGGCGCGTGACGGTGAGAGTTCAAGACGGTGTCGTGAGGGGGGATCAATGGCACGCTCGCCTTCAGATCATGTGGAACTTCCCTGGGACCGTATTCGGCGCGTCTTGCTGATCCGGTTGCGTTCGATTGGGGACACCGTGTTGATGACGCCGTGCCTGACGGCGCTCAAGAATTGGAAGCCGGAGCTTCGCATCAGCGTGCTCAGTGAGGCGCTCTCGGCCCCACTTTTGGAGGATCACCCACAGGTGGATGAAGTGATCGTCGTGGAGCGGGACGGACGATGGTGGAGCGATGGGGTGCGCCGATGGCGGCTGGCCAAGTCCCTGCGGGAGCGTGCCTTCGATGCTGTCTTCAACTTGCATGGGGGGACGACGGCGACAGTGCTCACCTATCTGAGCGGAGCTCCGGAGCGCATTGGCTACCAGGGATATCGCTATGGGTGGTTGCACACCCGACGGGCTCCGGATCCTCCGCGTATCTGGCAGAAGGCGGAGATTCATTCGGTGGAGCAGCAGACGGGGCTTTTGAAGTGGTGTGGTGTCCCTGTGGAGACCCCACCGCCGACCTCGTTGCGGGCGAACGAACAGGCCATCCTCAGCGTGCATCGGCGTTTGGCACAGATAGGGCTTCGTGGCCCCTTCGCCGTCATTCATCCAGCCGCCACCCATGAGGCCAAGCGGTGGTCGGCGTACAAATTCGCTCAGGTCGTTCGCTATCTCGCCGCGCGGTACGAGCTTCCTTCCATCATCCTCGCCGCGCGGCACGAGGGACATATCACGGATGCCGTCAAAGGCTTCGCGGGAGCGGCGGCACATCCGATCACCGATCTCACCCTGAAGGAGGTTATCGCGGTGCTTCATCGAGCTGCTCTTTTTGTCGGCAACGATAGTGGGCCGGCGCATATAGCCGCTGCCGTAGGGTGTCCGGTGGTGGTGGTCTTCGGGGCTTCGGATCCTGTGGTCTGGCGGCCATGGGGGACGGCTCCCTCGGCTATTGTGCAGACCGTGCGCGATCATCTCGGTGTGCCGCTGCCTCCGCAGGAACGCATCCGGCACGTCCGGGTCGAGCAGGTGACCGAAGCTATTGAGCGCGTGCTCGCTTCGATCGCCGGAGAGCCGTTTCTGCGGACATCCGTCGCCGATGGGCATCGGCGGTTGTGAGCGTCGCAAGGGGAATGCCGGATTCGGAGTCTCGTGAACGCATAACGCCCGAGCGAGCCGAGCTTGTCCTCCGACGCTTCGCAGGACGTCGGCTGCTGGTGCTCGGCGATCTCATGCTCGATGAATACCTATGGGGGAAGGCCCGACGCATTTCTCCGGAGGCACCCGTCCCTGTTGTCGAGATCGAACGCGAATCGTTTCGCCTCGGAGGTGCCGGCAACGTGGCGAGCAATCTCGTCGCGCTCGGCGCTCGCGCGCTGCTGGTGGCCGTGACGGGGGAAGATGCGGCCGCTGAGCGCCTGCGCGTTCTGCTCGCGGAAGAGGGGCTCGACGGGGATGGCCTCCTGACCGATGCGACGCGTCCGACGACGGTCAAGACGCGCATCCTAGCGCACCATCAACAGGTCGTGCGCGCCGATCGCGAGAGTCGCGCCCCGCTTTCGGAAGAGCTCACGCATCGTCTGCTGAAGATCGTGTGCGACCGATTGGGCCAAGTCGAGGGGGTCATCATCTCCGACTATGAGAAGGGAACGATCACGCCGCTCCTTCTGGAGACTCTCTTGCCGGAACTGCGGCGGCGGCAGCTCCCCGTCTTCCTCGATCCAAAGCTCCGCAACTTCCCCCACTATCGGTCCGTGACGTGGATCAAGCCGAATCAGCGCGAGGCGGAAGCGGTGATCCGACGGGAGATCACGGACGAGGCATCGCTTCTGGAGGCCGGGCGCGAGGTGCAACGCTTGGTAGACAGCGAGTATGTCTTGCTCACGCGCGGGGAGCACGGAATGAGCCTGTTCTCTCGGGACGGTCTGCTCCGGCACATCCCCACCGTAGCGCGCGAAGTCTATGACGTGACGGGTGCCGGAGATACGGTCATGGCCGCGCTCAGCCTCTCGGTCGTCGCGGGCGCCGATCCGGTCTTAGCGGCGCACCTGGCCAACTATGCAGCCAGCATTGTCATTGCCAAGCTCGGAACAGCCGTCGTCACGCGCGACGAGCTGCTGACGGCCATCCACGCCGATTGGCTCCTGGGGAAGAGCCCCCTCCTCTGATCACCGTTCGCCGAGCACGATCTTGGCAATCGTCTGAAGCTGCATATTCGAGGTCCCTTCGTAGATCTTCCCGATCTTCGAGTCACGAAAGTACTTCTCAGCCGGATAGTCCTTGGTGAATCCGTAGCCTCCGTAGATCTCGACGACGTGGGAGGTCACCTTCTCCGCGACGACCGAGGCGTAGTATTTGGCCATGGCCGCCTCCTTCACAAAGGGATGGCCGGCATCTTTTAAGCGGGCCGCGTTGTAGACGAGCAGCCGAGCGGCTTCCAACTCCGTCGCCAGCTCCGCGATCAGGAACTGGATCGCTTGGAACTCCGCAATGGGCCGACCGAATTGCTTCCGCTCCTTAGCGTACTGAATCCCGCACTGGAGGGCGCCTTGAGCCAGACCGATCATCTGCGCACCGATACCGATTCGTCCTTCGTTGAGCGTCTCGATAGCGACCTTATACCCTTTGCCCACTTCGCCGAGGATGTTCTCCCGAGGAACGGGGACCTCGTCGAGGACGAGTTCGCAGGTGGAGGAAGCGCGGATGCCGAGTTTATCTTCCTTCTTCCCGACGGCGAACCCGGGGAAATCTCGCTCGACGAGGAAGGCTGTGATACCGCGATACCCGAGGTCGGGATTGACCGTGGCGAAGACGATGAAGAGGTCGGCCTCCATGGCGTTCGTCGTCCAGAGCTTGCGTCCGGTCAGCACGTAGTGATCCCCGCGTTCGACGGCCCGACACTGCAGGGCGAAGGCATCGCTGCCAGCCCCGGCTTCGGAGAGGGCATAGGCGCCGACGGTGTCCGAAGCCAGTCGCGGCAGGTACTTCGCTTTCAGCTCCGGGGATCCCCACCGCGCGATCGCATTGTTGACGAGCGTATTCTGCACGTCCACGACGACGCCTGCCGAGGCATCCACCCGCGAGAGCTCTTCGACGGCGAGTACAGCCATGAAGAAGCTGCTGCCCGCGCCGCCGTACTCCTCCGGGATCGTGATGCCCATGAGGCCCAGTCGGAAGAAGTCCCGAAGGAGCTCGGAATCAAACACCCCTGCTTCGTCCATCGTCTTGACCAGGGGACGGACGCGCTCCTCGGCGAATTGTCGAACGCTCTGTCGAAACAACGCCTCCTCTTCGGAGAGGTGCGTCAGAGGCAGAGCGGAGAGATGTCCTGCGGTCGCGCTCTCGTGATTCATCCTCTCCTCCTCGGTGATGGCATCGTATGAGACAGCATAGTATCTCACACGCTCGGTCCGCGGGGCAACGCGTACGAAGGCCTCTCTCCGGACGCGTTGCAGCCTCGTCGAGGCTATGGTAGCATCTAAGCCTCTCACATGGCGGGCGAGCGGTATGAGGCGCATTCGCAAGACGGTGACAGCGAGCGGGCTCACGGTCGTCAGCGAGCGTATGGATCATCTCCGCTCGGTGAGCCTGGGTATCTGGGTGCGTGCCGGCTCCCGCCACGAGCCGCTCGAACAATCCGGGATCGCCCATTTCATCGAGCATCTCGTCTTCAAGGGGACCGAGCGGCGGAGTCCGCGGGAGATCGCGGAGGAATCGGACTGGCTGGGGGGCACGCTCGATGCCTTCACGAGCCACGAGTGCGCGGCCTACTCGGCGAAAGTCCTCGATGAGCACTTGGCGCGGGCCTTCGATCTGCTGGCGGATCTGGTGACCGCCCCCCGCTTTGAGGCGCAGGAGATCGAGAAGGAACGGCAGGTGATCCTCGAGGAGATGCGGCTGGTCGAGGATACGCCCGATGATCTCGCCACCGAGATCTTCCTTCACAATTTCTGGCCGCAGCATCGGTTGGGACAGCCGATCCTGGGAACCGAAGAGACGCTCGCCCGTCTCACGCGCGATGCCATCGTCCATTATTGGCGGCAGCTTTACACTCCGCCGAACCTTGTCGTCTCGGCCGCCGGTCAGGTCGAGCATGAGCGATTGGTCGAGCTGGCGGCGCGGTACTTTGAGGATATCCCCGATAGTGGGATGCGTCCGCAAGATACGACCCCGCACCCGTCTCCCCATATCGTCTTATATGAGAAGCCGCAGCTCTCGGAGACGCAAATCCTCTTGGGGGCGCCGTGTCCCGGTCTGCGCTCCCGCGATCGGCACGCTCTGCTCCTGCTCAGTTCTATTCTCGGCGGAGGGACGAGCTCGCGCCTCTTCCAATCTATTCGCGAGGATCATGGTTTGGCGTATGCCACAAGCTCCGGGACCATGCTCTTCTCCGATACGGGTGTGCTCCTCATTCACGCGGCGACGTCTCCGAAGAACGTGCCGCGCGTGCTCGATCTCATCGTTGTGGAGCTGGGTCGCCTGAAGCGAGAGCCTGTCCCCCTTGAGGAGCTGCAGCGGGCGAAGGAGCAAGCCAAGACGGCGACGATGCTCAGCCTCGAATCCTCCAGCGCGCGCATGGCCCATATCGCCCAGCAGGAGATCTACTTCGGTCATCAGACGACCTACGATCAGATCCTCAGGAGCATCGAAGCCGTCTCCGTGGACGACGTGCAGCGGCTCGCTCAGGATATTTTCCAAACCGAGGCTCTCGCCCTCGTTCTCCTGGGGCAGTTGAATGGTCTGCGCGTGGATCGGTCGCAGTTGGTCTGTTGAGAGTGGGCGAAGGCGATCGAAGGAGGAGGGCCGATGCGAATTAACATCTTGGGGAGCTCCAGCTCGGGGAATGCCACGCTCTTCGTCTTCGGAACAACGCGTGTTCTTCTGGATGCCGGCTTTTCCGCCCGCGAGCTGGCCCGACGGCTTCGGGAGATCGGCGAGGATATCACTCGACTCTCGGCCATCGTGCTCACGCATGAGCACGCGGATCATATTCGGAGCATCCCGCGCTTGGCGCGCACGCTCAACGTCCCCATCTTCATCTCCGAGGCGAGTTGTCAGATGTGGAATCGCATGAACCCCGCTGCTCCTCTCTCGGCGGCGGAATATATCGCGGCCGAGCAGCCGTTTGAGATCGGGCCGATGACGTTCCGCCCCTTCGCCGTTCCCCACGATGCTGCGGAGACGCTCGCGTTCACCATCGAGGCCGGCGGCGTGAAAGTGGGATACGTGACCGATCTCGGCTATATCCCGCAGCTAGTCCGCGAGCGCGTGAGGGGATCGGACGTCCTCATTTTGGAGGCAAATCACGATCTGGAGATGCTGCGGAATGGACCGTATCCGTGGAGCGTCAAGCAACGCATCCTCAGCCGACACGGACATCTCTCCAACGAGGAGGTGGCGCGCTTCCTGCGAGAGGATTTCGATGGGCGCGCCGAATACATTGTGCTCGTGCATCTGAGTCGCACGAACAACCATCCGGAGCTGGCGCGGTGGGCGGCGCTGGAGGCGCTCGCGGCGCGCGGCTCCACCCTCGCTCGCGAAGCGGAGCGGCGTCTTTCGGTCGCCGCGCATGATCGCCCGGGACCGTGGATCGAGCTATGATTCCGCGCTACACGTTGCCCGAAATGGGCGCCATCTGGAGCGAAGAGAATAAGTTCCGGAAGTGGCTCGATGTGGAATTGGCCGTGTGCGACGTCCTCGCGGAGCGGGGGCGTATTCCCGCGAGCGCGCTGGAGCGCATCCGCGCGCGCGCCCGCGTGGACGTCGGGCGTATTCAGGAGCTGGAGCGCACGACGCGACATGAAGTGATCGCCTTTCTCTCGGCTCTGGCTGAGGCCATCGGCCCGGAGGCGCGCTACATCCATCTCGGTCTCACCTCGTCGGATGTCATGGACACGGCGACCGCTCTCCTGCTGCGCGATTCGGCGGACCTGCTGCTCGCTCGGCTGGAGCGCTTGGCGGACGTCCTGCGCCGTCGCGCCTTCGAGTTCAAGGACACGCCCATGATCGGGCGCACGCATGGGGTGCATGCCGAACCCATCACCTTCGGGGTGAAGCTCGCCCTGTGGTATGCGGAGGTGGAGCGAAATCGAGAGCGTCTGCGGCGCGCGCGCGAGCAGATCAGCGTGGGAAAGATCTCCGGGGCCGTCGGCACGTTCGCCCATCTCGAACCGGAGGTGGAGGAGGCTGTCTGCCGCCGGCTGGGGGTGCGACCCGAACCGATCTCTTCGCAGATCATTCCGCGCGATCGGCATGCCGAGTTCCTCGCCGTATTGGCGCTGATCGCCGCCTGCGTGGAGAAGATCGCTCTGGAGATTCGACACCTGCAGCGCACGGAGGTGCGCGAGGCCGAGGAATTCTTCGCTCCGGGGCAGAAAGGGTCCTCCGCCATGCCTCATAAGCGGAATCCCATCACGGCGGAGCAGATCTGCGGCTTAGCTCGCGTCGTGCGCGCGAATCTGCAGGCGGCGTTAGAGAACATCGCTCTCTGGCACGAGCGGGATATTTCGCATTCCTCCGTCGAGCGCGTGATTCTGCCCGACAGTTGCATCCTCACCGATTATCTCCTCCATCGCACGACGGAGATGCTGGAGCGGCTCGCCGTCTATCCGGAGCGCATGCGGGCGAATCTCGAGATGACGCGCGGGATGATCTTCAGCGGGGAACTGCTTCTGGCCCTCACCGAGCGTGGCCTCTCGCGAGAGCGCGCGTATGAGATTGTCCAACGACATGCCCGGCGGGCGTGGGACGAGGGCGCCGATTTCCGAGAGCTCGTGCGCGCTGATCCGGAGGTCCGCGCGCATCTGACGCTCACCGAGATCGAAGAGATTTTTCGCCTGGATCGGGCGCTCCGACACGTGGACGCCATCTTCCGACGCGTGTTCGGTGACGCCGCGCGCCCCGTTCGAGCCGACGGCGAAGGAGACCGATCGCCATGAAGGCAACCGTGCATGTCACATTGAAACGGAGCGTCCTCGATCCTCAAGGACAGGCGATTCATCACGCGATTCGAACCTTGGGGTACGAGGGCATTCGCGAGATTCGACAGGGGAAGTACTTCGAGATCGAACTGGAGGAGACGATATCCCCGGAGCATGCGCGCGCGCTCTTGGAGCGACTCGCGCGCGATGTGCTCGCCAATCCCGTGCTCGAGGAGTATCGGGTCGAGATTCTGGCTCGAGAGGAGGAGCAATGAAGTTCGGCGTCGTCGTCTTTCCCGGTTCCAACTGCGATCACGATGCCTATCATGTGATCAGCAAGGTCCTCGGACAGCCGGTGGACTTCATCTGGCATCAGCAGACGACACTCGGCGAATACGATGCGGTGATTTTGCCGGGCGGCTTCTCCTACGGGGATTATTTGCGAGCCGGAGCATTGGCGCGCTTCAGCCCCATCATGGGAGCTGTGCGGGAGTTCGCCGCGCGGGGGGGCTTTGTGCTCGGCATCTGCAATGGCTTTCAGATCCTGTGCGAGAGTGGCCTGCTGCCGGGCGCCCTCATGCGAAATCGCGGTCGCCGATTCCTCTGCCAATTCGTTCACGTTCGAGTCGAGGCGACTGATACCCCCTTCACGCATCTTTATCGAGAGGGGCAGGTGCTCCTTCTGCCGATCGCTCACGGGGAGGGGAACTACTACTGTGATCCGGAGACGCTCGCCGAGCTCCGGCGCGAGCGTCGCATCGTCTTTCGATACTGCGACGCCGACGGGAAGGTGACCGAGACCGCGAATCCCAACGGTTCGCTCGACAATATCGCGGGCATTTGCAATCGAGAGCGGAACGTGCTGGGGATGATGCCGCACCCGGAGCGCGCGTCCGAGGAGATCCTGGGCAGCTCCGATGGTCGCCTCCTCTTCCACTCGCTCGCGCTCATCCTGGCGGCGATGGCGCGCGGGTGATTCTGCTCCCACAATGGAGAAGGCGAAGCGTTGGTTCACACGTCGTCCGAAGATTGGTGTGGTCCTCAGCGGCGGCGGGGCGAAGGGGTTGGCGCACATCGGCGTCTTGAAGGTCCTCGAAGAGGGAGAGATCCCCATTGACAGTATCGTCGGGACGAGCGCGGGGGCGTTCATCGGTGGCGCGTACGCCAGCGGCATCTCCATCCCACAAATGATCGAGATGGCGCGTCGAATCCGGTGGAGCGATCTCGGGCGGTTTCGTCCCTCGCGGCTTGGGATACGCGATGGGCGGCGCATGGAGGCGTTCATCCGCGCGCATTTCCCGGTCACTCGGTTCGAGGAGCTTCGAATCCCGCTCGCCGTCGTCGCCACGGAGATCATGACGGGACAGATGCGCGTCTTCACCACGGGCGATCTCGCCTTCGCCATTCGCGCCAGTTGCGCGATTCCGGGCTACTTCACTCCGGCTCTGGACGAGGAGGGACGGATGTTGGTGGACGGCGCCGTCGTCGCCAATCTCCCCACGCGTGTGGCTGTGACACTCGGAGCGGAGCGGGTGATCGCCGTGGATGTGAATGCCTATCCGATCTTGGAGACACCGCCGCGAAACGCCTTTCAGATCTACACGCAAGCCCTCGCGATCCTCTCCTTCACGGCGCAATCCGCCATGGTTGAGCATGCCGATGTGCTCATTTCTCCGAATGTGGCGGCGTTCTCTTGGGATGAATTGGAGCGCGCCGAGGAGTTGATTCGAGCGGGGGAAGAGGCGGCGCGTCGCTGCCTGCCGCAGTGTCGAGCGCTCCTTTCGCGGCGGAGCGGAATCTTCCGCCGATGGCGTCGGGCGTTGCGTGCGGCGCGCTCTCGCGCCGTTCCCCTGCCGCAGTGAACGATCCGGTCGCTTGCTTCTCCGGCACCGGCTGTAATATATTGACCGGGGCGGACGATGCGGGTCGAGCGCGCGGAGGCTATCTTCGTCGGATGTGTGGCGGGTGTCTTCCTTATGTCTCTTCCGAGGAATCCTTCGTCGGAGCTCCCGCGCGCCGTCATCGGATGCCGAGCGTCCTCGGATTCGGAGAGTCTGACCTCGCTTCCTCCGCTTCGATCCTCCCCTGCGCACACGGAAGGATGACATGGGGAGCCGCAGACTCTCATCCGCAGAATATTCTGAACGGTTGAGGAGGGAGAATATGGCGAAAGTGAAGGCAGCCGTAGCTCGAACGAAAGCGGCGAGGAGGGCCCCGGCGGTTCATGCGGCGACGGCCCCTCGCTTCTTCAATTACATTAATGGGGAGTGGGTCCCCTCGGTGACGGGGGAATATTTCGAGAATCGGAATCCGGCGGACACGCGCGATCTCATTGGTCTCTTCCCGAAGTCGAACGCTGAGGATGTGGCGCGCGCTGTGGCGGCGGCGCGCGAGGCCTATGACACATGGCGTCTGGTCCCGGCTCCGAAGCGCGCTGAGATTATGTTCCGTTTAGGTGAGATCCTGATCCGGCGCAAGGAGGCTTACGCGCGCGACATGACGCGGGAGATGGGGAAGATTCTGAAGGAGGCGCGAGGTGATGTGCAGGAGGCCATTGACATCTGCTACTTCACCGCGGGCGAGGGACGTCGCCTGTACGGGCAGACGACGCCTTCCGAGCTGCCGAACAAATTCGCCATGTCCGTCCGTATGCCCGTCGGCGTGTGCGCCATCATCACTCCCTGGAACTTCCCGATGGCGATCCCAGCGTGGAAGCTCATGCCCGCGATCCTCTGCGGGAACACGGTGGTGATGAAGCCCGCGACGGATACGCCGCTCTCGGTCTACAACCTCGTCAAAGCCTGCGAGGAGGCGGGCGTCCCACCCGGCGTCGTCAATCTCGTGACCGGTTCGGGGGCGAGCGTGGGCACGCCGCTCATGACGCACCCCGATGTCCGTTTGGTCTCATTCACAGGCTCGACCGAAGTCGGCCGCAAGGTCTCCGAAGCGTGCGCCCCGTCGTTCAAGAAATGCAACCTGGAGATGGGGGGGAAGAACGTCATCCTCGTCATGGAGGACGCGAATCTGGACCTGGCCGTGGACGGAGCGATCTGGGGAGGGTTCGGCACGAGCGGACAGCGCTGCACGGCCTCCAGCCGCATCGTCGTCCACAAGAAGGTCTACAAGAAGTTCCTCACGCAATTTGTCGAACGCGCCCGCGCTCTCCGCGTCGGCAATGGATTGGATGAGCGCACCGAGATGGGGCCGATCATCAACGCGGCGCAAATGGAGTCCATCTTGCAGTACATCGAGATCGGGAAGAACAAGGATCGCGCCAAGCTCATGTGTGGGGGGAACCGGTTGACGCATGGGGAGTACGCCTACGGCTACTTCATCGAGCCGACGGTCTTCGCCGACTGCCATCCGGACATGGTCATCTGCCAGGAGGAGATCTTCGGTCCGGTCGTCTCCGTGATCCCATGCAACTCGTTGGAGGAAGCCATCGAGATCGGCAACAACGTCCGCTATGGGCTTTCCTCGGCCATCTATACGCAAGACATCAACAAGGCCTTTATCGCCATGCGGGAGATGTACACGGGGATCTTCTACGTCAATGCTCCGACCATCGGTGCGGAGACGCACCTGCCGTTTGGCGGGACGAAGGAGACGGGGAACGGGCATCGGGAAGCGGGCGTGCAAGCCCTGGAGCTCTTCACCGAGTGGAAGGCCGTGTACATTGACTACAGTGGACGATTGCAGCGGGCGCAGATTGATACCGAGGAGCTGACCCGACTTTCGTCCTGACGTGGGAGAGGGATTCGCATGATCATCGGCGTACCGAAGGAGATCAAGCCCGACGAATATCGCGTCGGTTTGGTGCCGGCGGGGGTCCGAGCCCTCCGCGAAGAGGGACACACGGTCTACATCGAGCGGGGGGCGGGCGAAGGCAGCGGTATCTCGGATCGGGAATATGAGGAGGCGGGCGCACAGATTCTCGACGATCCGGCGGAGGTCTGGGCACGCGCTGACCTCATCATCAAGGTGAAGGAGCCCACCCCCATCGAGTACGCGCACTTGCGAGAGGGACAGATCCTGTTCACATATCTGCATCTGGCGCCCGCCCCAGAGCTGACGCGCCAACTGCTCGCGCGCAAAGTCACCGGCATCGCCTACGAGACGATCACCGATGCCCATGGCCATCTCCCCTTGCTCACGCCGATGAGCGAGGTCGCCGGACGCATGGCCGTACAGGTCGGCGCAACCTATTTGCAGAAGACACATGGAGGGCGCGGCGTTTTGCTCGGTGGCGTTCCTGGCGTCCTCCCGGCGAAGGTCGTCATCCTCGGCGCCGGAGTCGTCGGAACGAACGCGGTTCGAATCGCCGTCGGTATGGGCGCTCATGTGACCGTCATTGACAAGAACCTCGACCGATTGCGCTATCTCGACGACATCTTCGGAAGCCAAATCCGTACGCTCGTTTCCAACACCCATAACATCTGGAATGCCATCGAGAATGCCGATCTGGTCATCTGTGGCGTCTTGATCCCGGGGGCAGCCGCGCCCAAGCTTATCACCCGTCGGATGCTCTCGTGCATGCATAAGGGGGCCGTCATCGTGGACGTCTCTGTGGATCAAGGAGGTTGCGTGGAGACATCGCGGCCGACGACCCATAGTGATCCCGTCTTTTTCGTGGATGACGTTCTGCACTATTGCGTCCCGAATATGCCGGGGGCCGTCCCTCGAACCTCCACCTTCGCTCTGACCAATGTGACGCTTCCATACGCTGTGAAGCTCGCCTCGATGGGATTGCGCGCCGCTGTGCAGTCGGATCCGGGCCTCAAGATGGGCGTCAACACGCACAAGGGATATGTCACTCATCCGGCCGTCGCCGAGTCACAAGGATTGGAGTATACGCCTCTCGAAGAGATCGAGTGAGAGCTCGACAGCGCTCTTCCGGCGGAGAAGAGGGGATTTCCCCGTCCATCGGTGACGTCCTCCTCGTCCGGAACAAACACGGAAATCTGGCGGTCAGTGTCATTGGGGACAAGAGCGGCGCAGGCGGCGTAACCGCCTGCCCGCTGAGACAGATCCTGTCGAGGGGGGAGTATGTCGAGCAACAGTGTAGGGAAATGTGCTGCGCTTTCTCTCCTTGTGCTTGGAAACATCGTCGCTCGTCCGATCTTTCCGACCGAGCTTGTCGTCGTCGAGCGGATGACGATTTCGGAGAACTTCCGCTTCTTCTCTCTGGAGGTGGACGGAGGGGGGATGCTCTATTTTGGCTCCCCGGACGTGATCGTGAAGCTTCGGCCCGATGGTCGGCGCGTCTTCGAGCTGCGGGCGGCCGAGCATGGCCTGCGAGGCTTCATAGATTTTGGCATCGCCCCCAGCGGTGAGCTGGTGGTCATCGGTGGAGCGTCGGATACAGGAGCCCGGTTGGTCACACGGGGGCTTATCTTCGACGGCGAGGGGCATCTCCGTCGTTCTTTTGAAGTGCCCGAGTTCATGGCCGAGACAGTAGAAGCAGGAGACGGAGGAGAGGTGTTCCTGGCCGGTGTGAGGGCGTCCGAGTACCTGGGGGCTTCCAAAGCGCGCGTGTGGATCTACCGGCTCGGTGCTGATGGGCGAGTGCTCGCCGCCTTCTCCACCGGTGAGATGAAAGAGAAGGGGCGTGCGATCTCGCGAAATCGGCGATTGGTCGTCCGGGGTAGGGAGCTCTACTGGCTCAGTCCGGAGACTTTGCGACTTCAGCGGTTCTCCTTGGAAGGGGAGAGACGGGGGGAGAAGGACCTTCGCCTGGCAGATCTCAAGCCGCTGACGGAACGGTCGGGGGCATCCCGCTCACGGGTTGATTACTGTGCTCTTCTTGACCCCGCCCACGTTCTTCTGGCTGTGGTGACGCAAGACAGCGGTTGGCAGAAGCGCGCACTGAAAGGGGGATCGTGGGTTGCTTTTCAACCGTTCACATACACGCTGTATCTCGTCTCGCGAGAGGGGACCGGTGTTGAACCGATTCAGGTGGAGAACGTGGGGGCGTTACGTGCGGTGGGCCGCGATGGATTCCTCTACTTCGTGAGGACGATCACCACCGAGGCAGGGACCAAGACCGAGGTCGTCAAGGCTGCGTTGCGGTGACGGCATCCGTACCGGTACCGCGTGGCGCTTGAAGGACCGCGCTTCGGGCATTCCCCCGAGCGGGCTTGCCGTGAGGGGGAAAGAGAGGGCTGCCTCCATCGGCGAGCCCTTCACGTGAAGAAAAGCTCTTGACAGACAGACAGTATACTTCGGGCCGTCGAAGTAAGAAATACCACAGATGATGGCGTCATGTGTTGTTTTGACGGTGATCGGATCGTTCTCGCCCATACGCGTGAGCGAAGCTACTGCTTGGGCGGCTTGCGGGACGAACGAGTTACAGAGGGGAAGCGAGGATGGAAAGGTGATCATTGGTCCGGCGGCGGCTGACCTCGCCCGGGGAGTAATGGGCGATCGCCGTATGGAGCGCGGGCGGAGATTCCTCACCAATAGAGGGTTCCGTTTGAATCTAGCCGACGCGGTAGCAATAGTTGGCAGTCAGGGCGAGCTGGCCGTTCTCGTTCCTTTCTTTAGGCGAGATGAGCGCGAAGCGTACTTGCTTTACAGAAGCAGAGGCAGCAAGAACAAAGTCACGCTCTTCGTCCTTTACTTCAAGTCAAGACAGGCTCATACTCAAACAGGACCAGCGACCATTGCTAAGGTAGGTTTTCGGAGGCCACAAGAGGAATTCGAAGTGATCGAAGAGGTGGTCGTTGAGGAAGCTTATGTCATTGATGAGTGGACCGAGATCGTCTACGATGAGTATGAAGCTATGAGTATCAAAAAACAGCTGAGATGTATTGCCAAGAATTGCTCAATGGCAGGCGGATGCGTTTTTGCCGGTCCAGGAATTCTTAAATGCATTGCCGTCGTATGTGTTGGTGCTGCAATCTACTGTACCGTTGAAGCTATTGAAGAGATTCTCAAAAAATAGGATCGGCAGCACCTCTTAGGCACAGGTTAGATGGGAGGATTGTCTATGCCTAAACCGTGGGTCCGAAAAAAGGTCTATTGGATCAATCTGGTCGTGAGCTTCACGTTGGCGACTTTGACCACTATTTTACTCAAGCCGATACTTCCTCCTCTTGTCCACCCTGCTGTTTGGTTTCTGGTGATGTTCCTGACCGCTTACCCCTTCTTCAGAGAGCTCGTTCATGTCGCCGGTGGACACTACACGTTTGCCAAGCACATTGCTGGTGCTCTCTTAGGCGCAGCCATTGGTGCTCTGGTGGGATATTTGTTTCCGTGATCGTTCAAAATAGGGTTTGCGTTGGATCTCGATGATGCGGTAGTAATAGCTTGAGTCCACCAACAAGGAGTGAAGCGGTATGAGAAGGTTGTCGCTTTGGGCTGAGCGAAAATGGGAGCGGTACAATTTGGGGCTTGATTATCCGATTGTGATGTTCTGGTTAATAACGGCGCTCTTTCTCCTCCAATACGCACTCGTGGTCCAAGTCATCGTGGATTATTATTCCCTCCTTTTACGAAGGGCAGTCTTGGTGTTGAGCATATTGATCTTATACCCGCTCACTTGGAGTGTGTATTATAGGATGCACAGACGTTTTAAGAAGCTTTCAGAGGCAGGCCTACCTCCGAATCAGCGCCTTATGAAAGAGCTGCAGGCCCTCTCGATCTCTTTGGTCACGGGTTTCTCTTTTTCGTTCGGTGCCTGTCTTTGGATCCTGCGTGGCTTATTAAAAGAGCACCTCGCAAGACCATAGTCTGGATGAACTTCCGGCATATCAAGGCACAGCCGATGCACAGGAGAGCCAGATGGGGGGCGGCCTTGCGTTCATAGCGCGCTTTCAATCGCCACTATCGGTAATCGGTATGCGTATTGGGGCAACTATGAGTTGTACTCTCAATGAACTTACTCTCAATGAACTTCTGCGTTAGCGTTACTTTGCGGCTACGGTGGCTTACGATGTTCTCCGCTGGGCTGCAAAGCCACGATTCAAAGGAGCAAAGTGGCACCCTACCAGGAGGAGGGGATGTTTATGCGCCTATGTGTCCGAAAGATATACTTGCTCAACATACCGATTAGCGGTTTAATAGGCGCGATTACTAAGGCCCTGCTCGAGCGCGTGGGCCCAGAATGGTTCGCCTATGGCGTCGGGTTTCTCTTACTGGGTGCGACCCTTTATCCATTGAACGCAGCATTTGCGCGTGCGGCGGGAAAACAGCTCAAATTCGCCAGGTATTTTCTGGGAGCTGTTCTCGGAGCTGGGGTTGCTGCTGTCCTTTTCTACCTGTTTCCCGATTAAGTGGCGGAACGAAGCAGGAGGCTGCCTTTGAGATTTCGCCGATAACCTGCTCGCTCAGTTCAAGAGCTTGGCTGGAAAGCGAAACAGCCACGGCCCGCCTCTTAGCTACCGTAATGATTCAGCTCCGGGATAACCGGCACACTGATCGGGGCAAACGTCACGAAATCTGAGCAATGTCCCCCAGCGCTGTTCTTTGAGATGGTTCGAATGGTGGCCAACGGGCTGTGATATGATGTATCGGGACAGCATATTTAGCGTACGAGGCTTGGGAGGGTGAACATGTGGCGGCTTGGTGTTCCTAAAAAGTATGTGATGGACATACCGATCAGTGGCTTCCTGGCGGCGATCACCATAAAGGCGCTGGGGCGCTTTGTTCCAGAGGCTTATGCCTTTGGCGTTGGCGTGTTCGTCCTTGGAATTACGCTCTATCCTCTGGATAGGGCATTTGCGCTGCGGGGCAAGAACTTCGGCTCCTTCGAGTATTCTTCGGCAGCCTTGTAGGAGGCGCGGTGGCGGCGGTTCTTTGGCACGTGCTCCTCTGACACGGATCAGGCATGAACTCCGGTGATCCTGGCGCGGGCCCACACTCGGATCGAGGTCTTCCTACAGGCGGAGGCAAAGGGGCGGCCTTCCCGTGAAGTGGAGTTGGGAAGCATGGGTAACTCTGTCTGGAGGTCGTTCTGTGCCGCTATCACATGTTCGCTGGGAATGTGGCAGGAGATTGCACGAGCCGTTCATCGTGGGCGCAGAGGGGGCTGCCTCCATCGGCGAGCCCTTCGAGTGAAGAAAGGCTCTTGACAGACAGACAGTATAATTCGGGCCGTCGGAGTAAGAAATACCACAAAGGAGGGAAGAGCCTATGAGGACGGCTCGAAGGGTCATTCGACGCAGTGGAGAACTGAAGTCCGCGGGCAGCTTGCGAAAGGTCAAAGCAACGTTAACACTTTTGCTGCTCAGTTTAATGCTTTGGGCTGGCTACGCCATGGGCATGGAGTACGCTTACGCTCTCGGCAGAGCAGGCCACAATGAAGCAGCACTGGCCCTAGGCCTTGCAGGAGCTTTTGTGTGTGCTCCGTTCACATTCTTAGCGTCAGCGGCTTGCGGAGTCGCCGGCGCACTATAACCATTCACATCACCACGCGCCCGTGTGCTTCTCATACGGGCGCGCTGCTTTTTAAGGACCATGCAAAGCATTTGGCAGGATGTCAGAGGGATCATCTGGGCGCCGATAGAATTCGCTCGCCAACAAACTGAAGGCGAAGAGCATTGGATGCGTCCAATCTCGATTGTTGTTTTAACCGGTTCTTTTCATGTCGTGTTGTTCCTTAGTATGCAAGCCCGCCTGACGGAACCGATCGAGCACTACCTGTTGCAGTTGCAAGTAGCTGAGGATTTGGCGCGTTCCTTCGACGACTTCAGTGCAATTGTTTCTTTTCTATCAATAGCTGGAGGAATCAGCATCATCCCATTTTGGGTGGTAGGGGCGGGAGTTATGACTTGCTGGGCAGTGCTGTTTAATGGGCGTGAGAATTTTAGGAAGGTCCTGATAATAAGCGGATATGCGCATCTTCCATTATTGATCTTCGCGGCCGTAGCTATAGGCATCATCTCCGCCTACCCACCATCAGCCGAGATGCCGATAACCACCTCGACGGACATAGCGCAGATTGTTGGCGATGTTCAAAATTACAGGGACGAACTCTTACGCGCTCCACCCGTACGACTCGTCCGTATTCTTGGCTATGGGGCGCAGTTGTGGTTTCTGGCTCTACTCGCTGTTGCGGCAAGTGTCTCTCAGCGCATGTCATATATCAAGGGTGCCTTCGCGGCGTCATTTTACGGTGCTATGATCTTAATGATCCGTTGGATTTTCGAGTAACCGACTTATGTTGGTGACTCTATCCCAGCACAACAATCGCGAGTTAGTGCGATGTGGTTTGGCAATGAGCATAGTTCTCATCGTTAGTTTCATAGTTGGCGCCGTGTATCCATCTTCGTTTCCTCCAAGTGGTAGTTTCGATATTCGAGATATTATGCTCGGAGCTAAGCGCGGCGAAACTTTTAGCCGCATTGTAGAGCGAAATCTTTTTGTGCTTGCCTCCGTGTTCGGTGGAGTCGTTACTGCTGGTTTTACTACGGTACTGCAATTGGCTTGGAACGGTTTTCGGATCGGGTTATTAGTACGCCATTATGATCCCTGGATTCTGGTGGTGTTAGTCATTCCACATGCTACGCTCGAATTCGCTGCGCTATTGCTCGGAGCCACCATCAGCGTCTGGTTGGTCTTCAGGACTGTTCAGGATGCGATGAGCAATGAGTTTCATCTCGTTCGAAATCTGCGAGGAATTATTCCGTATGTGGCCCTCTCTGTAGGCCTTGTCTTGTTGGGGGCTGTAGTTGAAGTGTATATTACTCCGCTGATTGGCGCTCAGTTCCTTCAAAAGTGAGGGCGGAGAAGGGGAGTGGGAGTACGAGCTGAGATCGAGGTTGTATGCGACTGGATCGTGATCGAGTAAATGAGCAGGCAACGGCGGTGTTGGAAATCCAGCACCTTTATAAAACCTATCCGGGTTTTACGCTCAAGGATGTCAATCTGGTCCTGAAACCCGGTACCATCACCGGATTGCTCGGTCGCAATGGGGCGGGGAAGACGACATTGATCAAATGCGCGCTCGGCTTAATCCCCTTTGACTCAGGCAGCATTAAATTTCACGGCGCGGAATTAAAATACGGTTCGGCCGCGTGGCGACAATCGGTGGGCTACGTCGCCGAATCGCACCCGCTGTATGATTGGATGCGGGTCGAACAGTTTTTGAAGTTTATCTCAGCTTATTACCCCACCTGGGATGGCAGGTACTGCCGGACGTTGCTCGATCGCTTCGGCATTGATCGGCACAAGCGCATCCGCGACCTCTCGCACGGGATGCGTGTCAAATTGGCGTTGATCGCTGCACTCGCTTATCATCCAACGTTACTTGTGCTGGATGAACCTACGTCTGGACTTGATCCTGTAATACGTACGGAGTTTCTGGAGGAGCTTCGGGCCGAGATCATGAGCAATCCCGAGAGACGGGCTGTGTTGATCAGCTCACATATACTCGAAGATATAACCGCCGTGGCCGATGAGGTCGCACTCATAAGGAACGGAGAATTGGTCATCCATGCTCCGCTGGCCGATGTGGTGACAGGGTGGCGGATTCTCTCTTTTAGTGCGCCGCCAGGGCGAGATGTTCGGCAGCTCGTCAATCGCTATAAGATCATTCGTGGACGCGATGGGTCGGTTTCGCTACTCTGTCCTACCGATGAGTTACAGTTCGCGGTCTCCGAGCTTGAAGCGGTTGGAGCCAACAACATAGAGATACGGACCCCGTCGTTGCGGGAAATTTTCTTGGCTTTCGCGTGAGGGTATAGTGCGTGCCTTAGTGAGGAAAGACCTTCGGGAACACACCCTACCGCTTCTGTACTATATGGCGGTGACGGCGGCATTTCCTTGGGTGCTTGTGGTCATCGACAGGGGGAGGCCCAGCTCGGCGCTTCTATCGACGTCCTTCGTTATGGTGGTCATCTCGCCGATCATGATCACGCACTGGCTGTTGAACACGGAGAAGACGAAGCGCACGCTATTTCTCCTTCGAACGCTGCCCGTGAGTGCTCACCATATCGTCGGTGCTAAGCAGGTAGTCGCTCTCATCATGCTTATAAGCATTGGCGTCACTTCTGTTACCTCCTCCCTTACAGTGCTGCACATCTTGGGTGGTTTGGAAGCCAATGCGCCAAATCCCGTAGTAATGGCATGGGTTTTCATCGGCGTGGTGCTATTCACGCAGTCGATGTTGCTTTCGTTCTTAAGATTCGACCAGCGGCTGGCCATTCAAGTACCCTATGGCGGTCTATTACTTCTAGTCCTCGCGTATTCTGCTCTCAGGAACTACCGTCCTAATCTGTTTGCGGCCTTTATGGCGATGGCTGGGCGCTGGGACGTCATCGTTGCTGGCTACCTGACTGCGTGCCTCATCATCCTTTGCCTTCACCTCATTATGGTCCGTTTATTTGAGAGAACGGATTGGAGCCGCCCCACGGCGGAGTAATGGACTTCCTAATCCGCGATGGAGAGGCGGGGTCGGCGAGGGCAAAACTCACTCTGATGACATAATGGGTGCTCCGTCCCCATCGGCGAGCCTTTCGAGTGAAGAAAGGCTCTTGACAGACAGACAGACAGTATAATTCGGGCCGTCGAAGTAAGAAATACCACAAAGGAGGGAAGAACCTATGAGGACGGCTCGAAGGGTCATTCACCGCAGCATGGCCACAGGATCGTGGTGGCTCCGTCGTTCACCTCTTTGCCAAAGCTGAGTCGGACCCAGTCCATCGTCATTTCCCAGATGGGTCCGAGCTCTGTGCATGTCGAGAGGACATGGGGAGAGTTTCGCGACACGGTTGATTTCATATTCGGCCACGTGCAGGGGGGCGTACACATTGAAGGCACGTACCGCAGCAGCAAAGGGGGCGAGCTTCACTATCGAGCAGAAGTGACGCGGGACGAGGGCCATGTCGAGATCTCCGATCTTCAAGAGACATTCACTGTGAAACTTGCGAAGCAGGACTTCCGAGGACACGCCTACTATAAGCTCGTCTCGATCGGTTTCGGCGATAAGGAAGTAGCCGTGGATGAGCAGCAGCTTGAGAGAAACCTTCCCCAACTGGTCGAGATCGCCGAGGGGTTAGCACAGAGTCGCATGCTTCCCCTCATTCTTGACTCGCACAGCCTCATTCAGGGAGCGAGAGAAAAGATCGCTCGAAGATCAGCGAAAACTGCATCTCTCACGCTTGTACAAGAGGTCTTGGCGGGACCGAGCTGCTTCTGGGAGTTTCTGGAATGCTCCCTTGCGGCGGTCGGCTATGCGGCGAATATAGCTGGGATGCTCAGTTGTGCCGTCCCGACACCCGCTTGTGTCCTCAATATTTTGGCCCATCCTGGCGCTGCGCTGGCTTTAGCGGTTGAGTGTAGCGAGTGGTTGAGTGAGTGTGTTCAATAATAAGTGCGTGTGGTTCGCCCTGGAATGGTTTGTGCACGGCGCTCTTTCGCGTCGTTTGCCGGGGCGGACCACATGCTCTATACTAATGCATCAAATCGGATGTATCCTGCGCACGATTATGCGAGAAATTATCAGGCATTACCTTCTCGATGACCGGCACTATCGGCGAGCAATGCTCGTTCTCATTGGAGTGTTCAGCGCTTTTGCAGGAGTCATGGTGACCTTGACTTTTACTTACGAGCTGCCCTTATGGTACCCACTCCTCTTCTCTGCCGTCGCTTCCCTCGGGGCTGGCTTCATCGCACCCGTTGTCATGGCCGTGGTCATTCAGCGCGAGAAGGCGGAAGGATCCTTTCAGCTTCTTTGCGCATTGCCAATCAGTAAGGAGAGGCTTTTCTTCGGAACCGTCTTAGCTGCCGTCGTCGGCTCGTTGGTCTTGTGGCTACCTGGATACGCGGTTGCCGTGCTCGCTTCCATCCCCCAAGGCGTTGGGGCGATCCCTCTTGTTATCACCTTAGGGGTGATCGCTTTGTCGCTGTCCTGCGTGTCGGCCTCGTTTGTGGTGACGATTGCGCTAAACACGAGTTCACCGACAGCACTTGCCTATGTGATCGCCCTTTTCTTCGCTCTGCCGCAGCTCCCTGCGATGCTCCTTCTCTCGGAACGCATCGAGGAGAAGCTGCATGCGCTTTTAGAGCCTCATCTGTGGACGATCATGAACCTTGTGCTTTCCATCAGGGGACAGTTGCTTGTGGCGGGAGGTCTTTTGTTGTTTTCTCTTCTCATTTTGTTTGCAGGAGTTCAGCTTTTCTCGAGCAAAAGATCCTATGTCTGAGACTCCGGCGCTTGAGATCGAGCAGATGGAGAAGCGCTATGGGGAATTTTCGCTGAGGGTGAACGTGACCGTTCGTTCCGGGGAAGTACTGGGGGTTGTCGGGCCGAATGGCTCGGGGAAGACGACGCTCATCCGGTGTTTGCTTGGTTTAGTGAAACCCGAGCGAGGACGAATCCGCTTCTTTGGTTTGGATCTGGAGCGGCATGAGGTGGCCATTAAGCGGCGGGTAGGCTTCATTCTGGAGGGAGCTCCCTTGTTCCGGCGCGTGCGGGCGGGGGATGTGCTGCGGTTTTGTGCCGGCTTTTACCCGCACTGGGATTGGGACATGGTCCGGAGTTGGATGCATCAGTTTCAGCTTGATGGGAGCAAAGAGGTGGCTGAGTTATCCAAGGGGATGAGAGCACAGCTTGGGCTCATCGTGGCGTTCGGTTCGCGTCCAGATCTGCTCCTTCTGGATGAGCCTACAGCCGGACTCGATCCCGGCACGCGTCGCTGGTTCGTCGAGCTTGCCCGTGGGGCTTTGGCGGACTTTGGTCCGGCCATTCTTCTGACGTCTCACATTATGGCTGACGTCGAGGATCTGGCAGATCGGATCGCTTTCTTGCGGCAGGGGGAGCTGCTTCTAGTCGAAAGCAAAGAGCGGCTGTGTCAGAACTGGCGCCGTATTCGGGGGAGGTGTCGGGCGCGGCCTCGGCTTGATTCCAATGAGTGGGTGGCCATCGAGTACGAGGCTATCTGCGGGGAGATTCACCTTGTGACCTCCTGTTGGCAGGAAGGCCTTCTGGACCGGTTGTGGGAAGCTGGCGTTACCGAGGTTACAGTTCAAAGGCTGAGTTTGGAGGAGATCTACAGCTATGTCATGCGACCGCCCTCGTAGCCAATCCTCTTTCAAATGTGAGGGCCTGGGCGGAGGCTGTGATCTTAAGCGAAGTGGAGCTTCCTTTTTCGGGGGGAAGGGTGAGGGCATCACCGTAACGAACGTGGAATTCCGTCCGGGATGGCTTTTCGAGCCCGAACGGAGCTCACCTGGCGAGATCTTCGGAAATTGGGGTGGTCCGTGAGCCGGTTGCCGCACGAAGAAAAAGGCTTGGCAGATAGACCGGGGCGACCCTTATGTTGGCGAGATTTCGGGAAGCTGTGAAAAGCGGCGTAATGGGTTTCGAGAAAAAAGGAGAAAGAGCTGCGAGGACGGATCTGAAGATCCTGAACGGGGAAGCTCTGAAGGCGATCATCAAGCACTATATTCTCTTTGATCGCCAGTATCGGCGGGTGTTCCTTATCTCTGTGGGGCATTTTGTCCTGGCTGTGCTTGTGCTAACTGTACTATCTATTTTCGGGAAGGTACCCGCGCTGTTTCTGTTCACCGTTTCCACTGGTTTGTCGTTTGGAGTTGGCCTCGGCATGCCTGTTGCGATGGGCGGCGGAATAATTCGACGCGAAAAAGCCGAGGGGTCCTTTCGTGTGCTCTGCGCATTGCCGCTGAGGGCTGAGACTCTCTTTCTTGGGACGATGCTGGCGGGGGTCATCTCTTCCATACTGGCCTTCCTTCCACTACTTGCGATTGCAACCATTGGACTGATTCTGCAGGGGAGGGGGGACATAGCGCGTCTCCAGATCTACGTGGGGTGGGGTGTCCTACTGATGAGCTTCTTCTCTGCATCCGTCAGTCTGACGGTGGCATTGTGTGTGAACTCTCCGGCCGCGATCGCTAATGTGGTAGGGGGAGGAGTCTCTTTGATCATCATCTTGCAGTTCATCATCCGACACATCTTCGGCATACAGATTATTTCGGAGGAGGAGGCTCTTCGCTTCATAGACTTTATCCTCTCGCCGGAAGGAGTGACTCTTGTGTCTGCGATCGTGATGGGGCTTTCTCTTTTGATCTCTTATGTAGGCAGTCGCATCTTTTTGCGCAAGGGATCTTATGTCTGATATTGCGGCGCTTGAAGTAGAAGAGCTGGAGAAGCACTACAAGAACTTCTCGTTGAGGGTGAGTTTCGATATTGCTGCGGGTGAAGTGCTTGGGGTAGTGGGGCCTAATGGTGTGGGGAAGACGACGACGATTTACTGCCTGCTGGGTATTGTGAAGCCGAGTGGAGGTCGGGTTCGGTTCTTCGGTGTGGATTGGGATTCGCACCCTGTGGCGATCAAGCAGCGGGTGGGGTTTTTTCTGGAAGAGGCGCCTCTCTTCCGGCAGATGCGAGCGAGCGATGTGCTGAAGTTTTTCGCGAGCTTTTATCCGAGCTGGGATTGGGGCTTGGCGCAGAGGCTGATCGGGCAGTTAGAACTCGATGTGACGAAGAAGGTGAGCGAGCTCTCTAAGGGCATGAGGGCGAAGCTGGGGTTGGTCGCCGCCTTCAGTCCTCGGCCGCAGCTTGTCATTCTCGACGAGCCGACGGCAGGGCTTGATCCGGGGATGCGCCGCGAGTTCGTTCACCTGGTCCGTACGATGCGGGAGGAGTTCCATCCGGCTGTTCTTCTGACGTCTCATATTATGGCTGATGTTGAGGACTTGGCCGACCGGGTGGCGTTTTTGCAGGGAGGGAGGATGTCTTTGATCGAGGGCAAGGTGCGGTTGCTTGAGAGGTGGCGTCGCATTCGGGGGAAGTGTCGCGATCCGCTTCGGGTGAATCCTGACGAGTGGGTGGCGGTGGAGTACGATCGCGCCACAGGTGAGCTTCAGTTGGTGACGAGCAATTGGGATATTGCCCTCATGGAGCGCTTGCGGGAAGCCGGGCTCAAGGATGCGGAAGCATGCGCTATGAATTTGGAGGAAATCTACGTCTACGTCACCCGTGGGGCACATCGAGAGGGGGGAGCATCAGCATCGTCCAGAGGGGTATAGGAAGCGGCGGATACCGCGTGCTTGCTGCTTGGCTGAAGGGCAGAGGAGTGCGGTGGCTACTCGTCAAAAGTGGCAGGAGCCGAAGGGGCTGCCCCAATCGGCGAGCCCTTCGAGTGAAGAAAGGCTCTTGACAGACAGTATAATTCGGGCCGTCAGGAGTTCAGATCATGCGCAGGAGGGTAACACCATGATCGGAAAGGTGGGACGGTTCGCTCCTTGGATCCTTTTAGTGGCAACGCTGTTCTTAGTCGTGGTTTGGTTGTCTGCTCCCACGTGGGCACAAGGTGACGATGAAGCCGCTCCGAAATGTAACTGTTACTATCCCAGCACAGGTGAGTATGGGGTTATTAGAGGGGGGGATTGTAGGGTTGTCAACTGCTGGATACCTACCTTACTCGACTGAGAAATCCATCGAACTGAACCCGGTACGCCCCCTTATTCATCGTAGAGGGGGCGTGCCGGTTGTGGATTTTTGAAGAAGCTTCGGCAATCGTAATAGAGAACTGCCGGGATTGTGCGCCGATTGAAACATTCACGAGCGCTCATGATTTTGCTTGATGCCGTTCGGAGTGGATTCAAGAGAGATGCCCGGCAAACGTGTCAGAGTCTTATGGCGGAAGGGGGGCGTATGTATAAGGGGGTTCTCTGTCGCATTGTCCCGTTTGGTGTGCTCGTGATCGGTGCGAGCTTCATGAGCTTCGTTTGGAATGGGAGCCGGGGGGATTCGATTGGGCAGCAGGAAGAAAACTCGAATCCGCGAGAGAGCGCCCTGGCGATGCTCTCATCGCTGCCTGAGGAGTTGCGCGACATCGAAGATCCTGAAGAACGCCTCGGGCTCATCGTTCGGATCGCTGAAATTCTCGAGCGCGACAATCCCGAGCGGGCCAAGGTTCTTCTCATCACGGCGTTTGAGGAGATGCTCAAACGTGATGCGAAACAGACGGAGGAGCCGGATCGGTGGAATGCTTTGCGGAAGCGGATCATCACCCGCATTGCGCGACATGACGAGGAACTGGCCAAGAGGCTGCTCGATCGGCTGGATGAGAGATCGCTCTCGTCGGAGGAAACTTCTTCTGCCCAGGAGGGCTATGTGCACTTCGCGCGGGGGTTGATTGACGACCACGCGAATCTGGCCGGCTATATGGCGAGGAAAAGGATGAGGAGCCTCCTGAGCGGGGAGGGCTTGCTCTTTCTCCTCGATCTGCGGGAGAAGGATAAGACGCAGGCCGATCGGCTCTTTCTCGAAGTGACCTCTCAGGTGGCTGCCCAGGGAGCGAAGGATGTGAACGAGCTTCTCTTGCTTTATGCTTATGCCTTCTCTCCCCCGCTTCCTCTAGAGCTGACGGAGACGGCCCCTCGGATGCGCTCGCTGCCGGGATATCGGCAGAGCTCGGCCGATCCCGACGTAGCGGTGCCGTTTCTCCAAAGCGTAATCCCACCCTTGTTAGCTCCGGAGCGATATGCGGGTCCTGGACCTGTTTGGGGGCCACGTGGAGATTTCTTTTTCATCACTTTGATCTTGCCTCAGTGTCATCGCTTCCTTCCAGCTTTTGCTGAGGAGCTTGAAAGGCAGCGGAATGCGCTCGCCACTCTTATCCCTGAAAGGCAGCGGTCATCGTTGGAAAATAGCGTGTCGCAATCTTCTTCGCTCCCACTTCAACGGGAGAATGTGGAGAGCCTGTTGGAGAAAGCGGAGAGGGCTCCAAATCAGGAAGGGAGGGACCGTTTCTTGTTCCTCGCCCTGAACCAGGCTATTCGGAGAGGCGATTTCGAACGAGTGTCGAAGATCGCTGAGAAATTCTCCCCAGAGCGCCGCGAGGAGATTCTCTCTTTCTCCAACTATCTTCGAGCCGAGAAGGCGATCGAAGAGGGGAATCTCGCAGAGGCTCTCGACTACGTGCGCCGGCCGATGAGACCTTCATTGAAGGCTTACCTCCTCATCGTAATTGCCTTTCGTCAGTTCTCGTCAGGAGAGCAGCACGAGGCGATGTCGTCACTTATCGAAGCCGAGCACATCATCAGGAAGTTGGAGCCGGATCGTGTGAAGGCGTCCCTTTTACTGGGCGTGACGGCCGTTCACAGTCTTTTGGAAACCCCTTACGCTTTCACAACGCTTCAGGAGGTCGTGGAGACGATCAATAAGGCGAAGGATTTCCGGGGAGACATATCGGTGGGAAATCTCATCACAGTGGGAGATTTCTCGTTTGCCTATGAGGTTGATGAAAGGGTGTTTTCTTTCGAGCTTCCATTTTCACTTTTAGGCCGACGGGATTTCCATGTGGCGATGGCCTTTGCGCGTGCTGTCGCTCGTCCGTCCCTTCGGGCCAGGGCCGTAATCGCCGTCTGTGAAGGAGCTTTGAAGGTCAAGGCGGTATCTTCGGACAAGCTGTGAGCACAATGGGCGGCACGGTTCGCACGCCAGACCTCAGCTCCGTAGTCGTGTGGGTGGTGGCCCTTGTGGCACTTCTCTTTTCAACTGCCTTGTTATGGCAGAACCTCAGGTTGCGTGCCGATCTGGAGCGTTTCAGCGGAGGGTTATCCGGACCTGCAGAGGCTATGCCAGGGGACCGAGTCCCGCCGTTCCAAGCGATCACGCTTAAAGGCCGGGAGAACACGGTCTCCTATGTTGGTCGGAGGGGGTATGTGTTGCTGTTTTTCTCCCCGAAGTGCCGGGTGTGCGATGAGCAATTTTCCCTCTGGGAGCGATTGTCCGGTAAAATCCGTCGAGAGTGTTGGGAGATTCTAGCGGTTTCTCGAGACCCTCGCGAAGAGACGCAATCCTGGGCTCAGGGCCGTGATCTGGGGTTCGATATCGTCGCTCTTCCGGAGCGGGCTCTTTGGAGGGCCTATCGCATCACGGCTATCCCACAGACCGTCGTTGTCTCCCCAAGCGGAATCATCTGTTGGGTCCACTCCGGCTATCTCCGGGAGGATGAGGAAGCATACCATGAACTCCTCTCGCTGGTGGAACAGTGTCACGAACGTTGCCCGTAGCGCTGGCCGAGGACCAATATGCCTGTGAGCCACTTGCATCTTGTCGTGATAAAATTATCCTGAACTGTGTGGAGGAGTGAGTTATGCGATGGAGTCCAGGGAATCTAAAGAGATGCATCTTCCAAAGCATGGTGAGGGCTTTGGCACTCACTCTCGTTGGTCCCTTGCATTTGGCGTTGGCTCAGGAGGTGAGGGATAAGCCTTTTGGCTCGAGCGCGCGACTGTTGTCCCGGAGCTTTAAGGTTGACGCTCGTGGAGCTATCCGTGTCCTGTGCGAAGGTCTGGCTGAAGATGATTTGATCGTCATTCGGAATCCGGAGAGAAAGGGTCAGGAGAGGGAGGTGCGAATCGTCGGAGGAGTTTTCTATGGCATGCCGTTGAAGGCAAACCAGAGACTGCCATTGTCCTCATTTCCTTTGTTCCCCCTCGCGGGAGGGTATGGTCCGTTGCCAGAAGATCTGCTCCACGTTCATGGCGTGGATGTGATCGTGAGACGCCCAAGCTCACTGCAGGGTGTGGTTTTTCTAGATCTTTCTGTACCCGAGGGGGTTCGCGTGCATCTGGTGGTCAATGGTCGCTCCATCATCAATACTGTGGTGAGTGCGCCGCTTTTGTTCTCAGAAGGCCAGTTGGGAGTGGGACCGAGGAACGTTGCGGGAACAGCATGGCGGGCGGCAGTTCGCATAAAAGAGACAGAGGGGGCTGTACCGCTTGCGAGTCCGGGAGAATACGCCGTGCCTTTCCATCGGTTGGAGGTGCGTAGACGCGTGGAGCTGGGGATCAACGCAGGGCAAGCAAAACAAGCGGTTCTAGGGATCGATGAGACAGGTCGGGTCGTGCGGGCCCTTGTTTTCACTGACAACGGGGAGCGCGATCCGCAGGCGGAGGAGCAATTGCGGCAGTGGGAGTTCGAGCCGTTTTTCGTCAACGGTCAAGCCGTCCGTGTCGTCACCATGCTAAAGATCAGATAAGAAGACATGCGGCGGTACCCTATTCCTCGAACTGCCCTGCGAGTTCCGGTGTCTTTGGGCGCATCCTCGGCGTTTTGTCGACACCGTTTTGCAGCTCTGGAAGGTGGCGGGGGCGCGGTCAGTTCATCGAAGATGGCAGGAAGCCGAATGGAGGGGATGCCATCCCAATCGGCAATTTCGGGTGAAGCAGGGGACTTGACAGACAGACAGACAATATACTTCGGGCCGTCGAAGTAAGAAATATCACAAAGGAGGGAAAAACCAACCTATGAGGACGGCTCGAGAGTTCATTCAGCTCAAACCGGTTCTCGATGGTGTTTGGACAGCTCACTCCGCACGGCGGGCTCCTTCGTCTAGGGTAGCCCGAAGGGCTTTGGGGATCGTTCTTTTGCTCGTTGCTGGATCGTTTCCGTCTCCGGCGGCGCGATCGCGGGCTGCCATTGCAGCAGGGCCGAATCATGCGCGACAGTTCCTCTGCCAGTTCGATTGTCGCGACCGATCTTTCCTCTGTTGTAACTCTGAAGGGGGATGCAACACCTGCTTTGATTTCGATATCACGTATGGCCGAAAGGAGATCATCGCGTATGGTGATCCCGACGTCTGTGAATCTCCACCGGACTCGAGGGGATCACGTGGAATCTGTTTCATCCGGATGAATATATGTCTCGCTCTTGAATGTTTGATTGAACCGCCACCACCGAGGGGAGGTGAGCTATGAGGAAAATCTCTTTGGTCGTTTTTACGCTCGGTTTTATTTTGACGGCTGCGCTTCCTGGCGCTGGGCAGGGGTGCCGCGTGGAGCTTGTCTCGATGCATCGTCTGTCGCTGCCCGTCTCTATCGAAGCAGGAGTCGGGCCTTTCCATCTGGCGGTGGACGAACGCGGGACGATGTATGTGGGATTCTCCTCTTGGCAAAGGGAGAGCGGAGGGCGCGTCGTCTCTTCTCCGCCGCAGATTGTCAGTTACGATGCGAACGGGCAGATGGTGCGGGTCTTTGAAAAACCTGCCGTCATCGCAGATGGAGCGCAGTGGGTGCAGCTCACATCGCTTGTCTACGCGCAGGGTCGAATCTACGCAACGGCTCAATGGTATGCAGGGAGGTGGCAGGGGGCTCTTCTCCTCTTCGGGACGTCGGGAGAGCTACAGCGCACCGTGATGCTCGACGCGGTGAAGAATCCTCGACTCCTCGTGATCGGATCGAATCTTGGCATCATTGGCACGGTTCGGGATGGGCAAGGCGAGACAGTGAGCCTCCTGCGAACATTCTCCCTCGATGGCGAGAAGCTCGCAGAGCGCGTTCTCTACGATGAGGAATCTGTTGGCGAACTGGGGGAGACGCATATGCTCTCGGACGGAGCCGGACGGCTTCTGCTTGTCGAGGCGAAGGGAGAAGTTGAGACGCTCATGCCGTCGAGGCAGCACTGGCTGAAAGTGCCGTGGGGATTCGGTCACATTCATGCTGTCTTCCCGACCGATGATGCTATCGCCATCAATCGGGTGGATCCGATCTCTCGCCGCACATCTCTCCTTTTAGTGAGCGAGCGAGGAACGCGTTGTGAGGTGGAGACGACGGGCCATCTCTCTCCCATGGTGAGAGGCGCCGATGGGTTCTTCTATGGATTCGGGCAGGTCGGCGTTTCTGCGACTCCTTCCACGGACCGTCAGGAGATCCTCATCGGTCGGTTCCGGATCGCGAGCGCGCGGTAGCCATAGGTCGCAGCGCGCGAGCGCATGCCAGGGTGTTGTGAAGAAGGCGCGGGGCTGATCCCCGATGAGGCGATCAGCCCCTTGCGCTGGTATATTCGCGTGGTCAGAAGTTGACCTTCACCCCCAGCTTGAAGAGGCGAGGGGCGACGATCACTGTCGGTTGCCCGAGCGCTACGCCCACAGCTTCGATCTCCGCTGTCGTCGTGGCTACATTCCCCACGTTGAAGATGTCGAGCGCCGGTTCGATCCGCCAGTTCTCGCCGATAGCGAAGATGCGTGAGATGCGCAGGTCAAGGAGATTGACATTCGGCAACCGCACCGTTCCGCGCTCGACCAGGTCGATCGCCTGGCTGACTTGGGTCAGATCCGGAATATGTGTCCTCGTCACGGTGAAGATGCGGCGCAGAGGATAGCCGGTGAAGTGCTGGAAGTTGCCGCTGATCTCGAAGCCCCAGGGGAGCTGGTACGTCCCGGCGAGCTTGAAGATATACGGGGAATCGTTGCCCACGATGCCCTTGCGGTTGATGTTGAAGTTGGGATTGTTCAGATCGTCGAAGCCATAGACGAGGTCTCCTCGGAAGGCGCCGCGCTCCCGTCCGATGGTCAGACCGCCCAGGAGCTGCCATCGGTCAGACATCCGCTTGGTGAACGTGATGTCCACGCCGTTGTATTCGCTATCCAGCTCTTTGAAGTTCGTGAGCAAGAAATCCACGCGGCCTCGCGTTGCCGGATCTTGGTTGTAGACGGTGATCGTCTGTCCGGCGAAAGGTGCGGGCAGATTGGTAGGCAGCGTGAGGCGCACCGGGATATACGCCGAAGGCGGGACGGCCATGTTCGCCCGTCCGACTTGTCGTCGGTTGTCGCGATGCCAGGCGATGACCGAGACGACCAGATCGCGATAGATTTGCTGTTGGATGCCGAGCGAGTACTCCCACGAGTACGGCCGTTCCAGGTTCGGATCCATACGCGTCGTCAATCCGCCGACAAATCCCGGACCGGGGCCAATCTCATCCCGTTGGGCCAGACCGTCCCCGTTGCGATCCGTCCAACTGCGGGTTTCGACGCTCAATCCCAGGGGATTCACGCTCACCGGGTACGCCATGCCGACATTCTGCAGATATCGGCTGGCGCTCGCCTTGAGGACCGTTCGGCCCGTTCCCAAGATGTCCCAAGAGAGTCCGAACCGGGGAGCGACGTCTTTGAAATTCGGGACGTTCCGGATCTCCGGGAAGTTTCGCTCGCCTACGAACGTCCCAGCGGCCGAACGTTGCGGAGGGATGACGCCGAGCGCGTATTCGTATCGCAGGCCGAGGTTCAGCGTGAGCCGCCCGCGAATGGTCCAGGCATCTTGCACGAACCAGGCGAACTGGTGGAGATAGTTCGCTTGCTCGATGGGCGTATTGTAGACGCGCACGAACGCCGGACGTCCATTGTCGAAAAACAGGCCGTGATCGCCGTTCATCGTGTAGATCTGGCGGAAGAGGCTGCGCATGAATTGAACCCCGAATTTGAGACTATGGGCTCCACTCCAGCCGCTGGTCACATAGGAGGCGGCGGAATCGATCGAGAGGCGGTAAGTGGGATTCAAGTAGTTGTAGGGTGCCGCATTGCTGCGCGTCGAGAGCGTGATATCCTCCTTCATGATGTCGGTGGGGCGCACGTCCTTCTGATATCGAAGCGGGAAGATGATGTGCATTCCGGCGATCCCGGAGTCAATGACCCATTTCGCGGAGGGAGTGTAGGTCCACTTGATGTGCGCGCTGTAGCCGGGCATATCCTGAAGCCAGGAGGCTTTGTCCTCGATGAAGAAAGGCGGTGTATCCCGGCGGTGGAAGCGATTCTTCTCGTTGCGGTTGTACATGAACGAGAGTCGGTGCTGCGGGTTCACCTGCCACGTCACCTTCGCCGACGCGTTGCGAATGCGGTTGTCGTCAATGGCCTGTGTCTCGTCGGGATTGAAGGCGCCGGAGACGAGCTGATCCACTCCCCACTGGCGCAAGGAGACGAACCACCACAGCTTGTCTTTGATGAACGGACCGCCGACGTTGCCGTTGAGGTCGTAGACATTCTTAATGGGGTTTCCCGCTTTCACATCCGGACGCTGCCGGAGTCGCGCGGGCACGCGCGCCAGCAGCTTCTCCCTCAGCTCGGGGCTCACGTTGTTGGCCTGCATGGCGTCGGTCGCTCCGAAGAAGAGGATGGAGCCGTGGATCTCGTTGCCGCCGTCTTTGGTCACCATGTTCATGTAGACGCCTCCCTGAGAGATCTCCGCGGGCAAGGCGCCGACCTGATAGTTGACCTCTTTGAACATGCCGGCGTCATAGTAGATCGCCGTCGCGCCTCCGGTGCCTCCGGGCCAGTTGATCTCCAGCCCATCAATGGCGAATTTCTTATCGCTGTCCCGCGAGCCATGAATCGTCAGCGCGTACTGCTGCATTCCCTCTGTTCCGCCCACGTCGAATCGGCCGGGGGTGACGCCGGGCACCATGCGGGCGAGCACCCACGGATCGCGCGGATTGGGGATGCGTTCCAGGACGTCTTGAGTGATCACCGTTTGCGTCACCACGTTGCTCGTGTCAATGGCAGGAGATTCTCCGCTGACGGTGATAACTTCGACGACCTCTCCCACATCCATCTGGACGTTGACCGTTGCCTGGAAAGCCGATGTGATGACAATGCCCTCTCGGACGTGGGTCTTAAAGCCCGGATGTTCGAAGCGCAGCGTATAGGTTCCGGGCTTCAAGTCGAAGAACTTGTAGTAACCGTTTTCGTCCGTGGTCACCGTGCGGGGGCCGCCGATGAGCGCCGGTCCGCTCACGGTGACCGTGACGCCAGGAAGGACGGCTCCGCGGGCGTCTCTGACAGTTCCCGCGATGGAGCCAACCTGGACTTGAGCGAGTCCCCCCATGGGGATTCCGAGGCAGAGGACCGCCAACAGAGCTGTCGGGAACCTCGGTCTGAAGATTCGCATGGGACGACACCCACGTATCATCATCTTCCTCCTCCTTTTCTTTTTCTTTCAGAAATCTCCCGCTTGTTTGCGGGAACATGAGCATGAGAGCGCCCACGCCCTCTCAAAAGGCGTGGAGATCTCCTCTCTCCATGGCCGCCGCCCTTCCGTACGCGCCTCACTTCGATGTGGCGTTGGCCTGTGGCACCTGATGCCGCTTGGCGTCGGCGACCATGCGGGCGACATCGGCCAGGAGTTTCTTCGCATCGTAGATGATCCCATCCTTGATCGTGTACTTCACGCCACCGACGCGTTCGACCCGACGCGTGTCATCGTTGAGCCGGAGAGCGCCCGTGCCGTAGAGAACTTTCAAGTTCTGGAGCGGGTTCTCCGGGACGATGATCAGATCGGCGAGCATGCCCGGGCGGATGATTCCGAATTCGATCGGCTTCCCTTTGGGCTTGAAGAGTGCTTCCGCCCCCCAGAGTGTGGCCGAGCGGATGACTTCCAGCGGATGAAAGCCTGCTTCCTGCAGCATCTCCAGCTCGCGGATGTAGTCGAAGCCGTAGAGCTTGAAGATGAATCCTGAATCGGATCCGGTCGTGACGCGTCCTCCGCGATTCTTGTATTCGTTCACGAAGGCCATCCACAGGCGATAATTGTTCTTCCACTCGATTTCGTCTTGGGTCGTCCAGTAGAAGAAGAAAGAGCCGTGAGCTTCGCGATTCGGTTGATAGAACTCCCAGAGCGAGGGCAGCGTGTAGGTGTCGTGCCATTCGGCGCGCATCGCCCGCATGAGGTCGCGGCTCGCCTCATAGATGCTCAAGGTCGGGTCGAGCACGAGTCCCAGGCGGATCATCTCTTCGATGACGGCGTTCCACTTCGGGCTTCCCGGAGGTGCGGCTTGTTTCCACAGGCGCCCGGCTTGTCCGAAGCGATGCTGCTCATCGTTGTAGTTGTAGTCTGGGGGGAAGTCCTGAACCGTGCGATCGGCCAGAAGCGCTTCCGGCAGGCCATACCAGTGTTCCAGTGTCGTCAGTCCCAGCCGTGCGGCATCCAGGGCATTCATTCGCGCGACGCCCGTCTGCGCCAGATGAGCTGCTGTTCCCAATCCGTGCTTCTTGGCCTCGTCTATGAGGGCGGCCATGATCTCCGGGTCGTAGGCGGTGAGCTTGAACCCATCCACGCCCTTGGCGGCGGCCCAGCGCACGTATTCGCGCGCCAGCTCCGGCGTGGTGATCGGGCCGCGATCCCAGCCCATTCCGGGGCGGACGTAGACGAAGATGCGCGGAGCGACGATTTCGTTTTTGGCGCTGCGCTCGCGCTCGCGCAGCGTCCAGTCCACGCCATTGCCCGAGCCCGGATCGCGAACGGTGGTGATTCCGTGCGCCATCCAGAGCTTATAGACGTACTCGGCCGGCGTGCCCTGCGCGGCGCCCCCGATATGCCCGTGCAGGTCCACGAATCCGGGCAGCACGTACATGCCCTGTGCGTCAATCTCACGCGTCGCGCCCTGGGGTCGGCCCGCTTCGCGAATCGGCACCCTCGGATATCCGACGCTTCGGATCTCCCGGATGCGGTTCCCCTCAATGACGATATCCACAGGGCCGATGGGCGGCGCGCCTGTGCCGTCAATGAGCGTGGCCCCGCGGATGATCAGACGTGCGAAAGGTCCCTCGCCCTCATCGGGCCGCCGATCCGGAGCCGGTGGAATGCTGCGCCGCTCCTGCGGCGACGTTTGCGGCCAGACGGAGAGGGTGAATCCCAGGAGGACGGTGAGCGCGAGAACGATCCGCGAATTCTCTTTCGGAAGTCGCATCCGTCACCTCCCTCATCTCGATATGAATCCGAACTCGCTTGTCAGAGCTTCAACCAGCACCACTCGCGCGTGAGCGGCGTCTGGTTCAACGCCACACCGCGCTCTCGAGTCACCAACACGCAATTCGAGTGGTTGTAGCCGAAGCCGTTCTCGGGATCATAAAGTCCCGGCTCGTTGCTGAACATCATACCTTCTTCGAGGATCGTGTCATCGCCCGGAGCGATGTACGGGGCTTGGTGTCCCTCCATCCCTTGTCCGTGAGCCGGTCGGTGGTAGACATATCGTTCGAGTCTCGCGCGAACGGCGATCTCCAAGACCTTCTCCGCGACCTCTTGACATCGGACACCCGCTTTGCTGAGCTCCTGTTGTTTGAGGACCATCTCCGTGTGCACGTCCCACAGCTTCCGATGGTGATCCGTCATCGGCTCGATATGCAGGGCGCGGTAGCCTTCGCCTCCATAGCCTCCGATGGTGATGACGGCGGCGATCTGAACGGCATCGCCGCGTCGAATCCGCGCATAGAAGAACTGGTTCGGATGGGGATAGGCTGTCGCCACACCTGCGCGGCATCCGAAGCGCAGGCTCACACCGACAGCCTGATGGGGACGTCCGGTGGGCTGCATGAGCTTCATCAACTCGTGCGTGGCGAATTCCTCGGTTCGGTGGCGCACTTCGAAGTCGGTCGCGTCCGTCCCGCGCTGGAGGATGTAGTCGCGCGCGAAGGCGAGCATCCGATCATGCAAGGCGATCGCCTTGCGCGTCAGCTCGATCTCTTCAGGCGTCTTGATCATCCGCATGCGGAGGAGTAGATCCCCGGCCACCTCGAATCGCGCTTCGGGCAAGGCGTCCTGCATCCGCTTCATTGTCGTCGGCCCTACTTCCTCCTCGATGCCGAGACGCGCGCGCCCGAACCCACGCCGCGCCAGCCCCTTGAGCATCCATTGCAAGAGATCAGCCTTGGGGCCGGCTTTATAGGCGAGCGTATTGAACGGTCCGGCATGGGGGTAGTCGAAGTACCATTCTCCTTCCTTGATCCACCACGTGTTGACGAGATCTTTGTCGAGTCCCGGATAGAAGAAGATCGGCTCTCCGCGCGTCGGGACGAAAAGCCAAAACGGTCGCTCCGTCGTCGTGTGAAAGAGGCCGGAGACGTAGATGATGTTCCAGCGATCTTTCAGGATGATGCCATCGAGCCCGCGTTCGGCCAGCCGATCTTGGAGCCGCTTCACCGTTTGGCGATACCAGCTCTCCGACAGGCGAAACGGGGGCGAAAGCGGTGTCACCTGAGGCACGGGCTCGCGCCCCAAATCCGAGCCGAAGGCGAGAGGGAGGGAGAGAGTCTCGCTCCCGCGCCATCGGCGGAAGGGACTCGGGTACCCGAGCGATGCCGATACCCCCAGGGAAGCTAAGAAAGCTCGTCGTGTCATGCGGCGCATAGATCATCCTCCCCAAGCACGTGGCTTCCTTGTCAAGGAAGCGAGAATATATGTCGCTTTCCACGGGGATGTCAAGTGAGAAGAAATTCTCACCTCTTCAAGGGGGGGGTCTCTCATGCGCGCTCCTTGTGTCACTCGTCGTGGGCGACATCTTCGGAGCGCGCCCGGCTGAGTGTCACGGAGGCGTCACAGAGTGCGAGAGCTCGTGCGGTGTCGGATGGCGTGAGCCGTGCGGCGAGCTTGTTCGCGGACAGCTTCGGGCCATTCCGGACCCGCGTGGGCATAGCGCTCGACATCGGGGAGGTCTTCTTCTCGTCCGATGAGATAGAGCGCGCGCAACGCTTCGTAAACCTGCTCGTTCTCGGGCGCGAGCCAGAGGATCTCCTCTCCGGCGCGCACATGTTGGCCACCGGTGACCAGCACGCGTTCGATGCGCCCCGGCCAGGGGGCGCGCACGTCCGCCTCGCTTCCATCCGCGCAGCGAATGCGCGCCACAGATGTCTCCGCTCGCACCCCGTCTCCGACGGAGACGCCCACTGTGATGACTCCCTCCTTAGGGGCGCGCAGCGGGATCGAGCGGAGCATGCCGAGGATCTCCGAACGTCCGCTCTCGTCGCCGAAGCGCACCAGAGCGAGCGCAGCATTCCGCCGGACCATAGGGGCGGTATCGCTCAACAGGCGCTGAAGGGCGCGGTGAAACTCCTCGGCTCGATTATCCTGACCCATCACCCACGCGACCATCGTCCGAATCTCCGGGCGTGGATGGTCGGCCAAACTCACGATCTTCGGATACCATCGTCGGACCGAGGGATCGCCTCGGATGATCCGATCGGCGATCTGTGAGAGCGCATGCTGGGCGTGGCGCGGCTTCTCCTCATCGTTGAGATAGCGCTCAATCTGGCGATCCGTGAGCGGACGTCCGAACCAGGTCAGATACCACGTCAAGAAGGGGACGAGGACAAACAAGACAGCCAGGATGAGCATCACGAGGACGGATCGCGATGTCGGCGCCTTTCCGGACATCTCTTTTCCCCGCGAGAGTGCGTGATGAGGCATTGTACTGAGGATGCCGATATCGGGCAAGGGGGACAGCGGCGTGGCTTGCACGCGCGACGGGGAGAGTATACACTTCCTCGTCCTATGAAGCGGGTACAGTATGGAGGCGCCATCCTGCTCCTTCTAGGGCTTTCCCTCTTCGGATGTCGGGAGCGCACCTCGGAGCGCACGTATGCGATTCGGGGGCGCGTCGTTGCCGTGGCCGCCAATCGGCAATCGGTGACGCTGGCTCACGAGGAGATCCCCGGCTATATGTCGGCGATGACCATGCCCTTTCCTGTCAAAGACCCGCGCGTGCTCGACGGCGTCGAGCCGGGGGACGAGGTCGAAGGGGAACTCCGCGTCACCGAGAGGGAGGGATGGATCGCGCGCCTGCGAGTGGTGAAGAAAGGCGAGCCGCCCTCGTGGGATCGCTCCAAGGCCTTGCCTATCGAATATGTGATGAATCCGGGCGACGATGTTCCCGACATCGCGCTGACCGATCAGGAGGGGCGCACGTTTCGCCTGAGCGAATGGCGCGGGAAGACAATCGCTCTCACCTTCATCTTCACCCGCTGTCCCTTTCCCAATTTCTGTCCCTTGATGAGCCGCCGGTTTGTGGAAGCGCAAGAGGCCTTGCGGAAGCGGCGGGCCGAGTGGTTTCAGAGCGACCGCGTGCGATTCCTCACCCTCAGTTTCGACCCCGAGTACGATACGCCGGCCGTGCTCAAGGCCTATGGTGAGCGATGGAATGCCGACTTTCGCCATTGGACGTTCGCTACGAGTCCGGCGATTGAGATGGCGCGATTTGGCGCGAGCTTCGGCCTCTCGTTTTGGACTGAAGGAGGGACGATTACCCACAATCTCGTGACGGCTGTCATTCGCCCCGATGGGAAGGTGCAGGCGATCTTTCGCGGCAACGAGTGGACGGCGCTCGATCTCGTACGGGAGATCGAAGCAGCCACGCGGTGAACCGGGCGCGCTTGGGAAGCCCCCTGCGATCCGAGAGATCCCATGAAGATCCGCGAGGAGATCAGCGCGCCGGCCTCTCCGCCTGTGAGAGACTCCGGATGTAATCCCGCACCTTCCGCAGATCCTCCCAGGCCTCGCGCTTTCGCTCCGGGGCGCGCAGCAAGAAGGCAGGATGAAAGGTCGGCAGGATCTTGGTTCCGTGCGCGTCGAAGAATCGGCCGCGGATCTGACTGATCGGCGCCTTCGTCCCCAAGAGCGATTGGGCCGCGATCGCGCCAAGGGCGACGACGACATCAGGCCGAATTACGCGAATCTTGCGGAAGAGGAAGGGCTCGCACGTCGCGATCTCATCGGGTTCCGGCGTGCGATTGTTCGGCGGGCGGCACATGATGACATTGGTGATGTAGACCTCTTCGCGTCGGAATCCCATGGCCTCGATCATGCGGTTCAGGAGTTGTCCCGCCCGACCGACGAACGGACGTCCCTGCGCATCTTCTTCGGCCCCTGGGCCTTCGCCGACGAACATGATCCGCGCGTGCGGGTCTCCCTCGCCGAAGACGATCGTCGAGCGCGAGCGGTGTAGCTTGCACCGCGTACAGTCGCCCACGTCGGCGCGAATCTCCTCCAGTGTGCGATCTTCGGTCGTCGGCGCCTCCTGAAACAGCGGGAGATCGCCAAAGAGCGCCGGTTGTTCGGAGGCGCGCTCAGGCGAAGCACTCGCCGAGGGCGCTGAGCGTTTCGTGCTCGTCATAGACTCTCCCTCCGAGTGCGCCCCCTCCGGGGTCGTCTCCGGAGAGGGCGAGATCTCTTCGGGTGATTCGAGAACCGACATCAGAAGCTCCGTCACCGTGATCGCTGCCGGATCATGCGAGACGTCCTCCAGGTGAGTCACTCCCAGGGCTTCGAGATACCGGAGCTGCTCCCGCACATCTCGAATCACCTCGATCAAGCGCGTTCGAAGCTCTTCCGAGGTGGTGCTCATCCGTGTTCCTCTCGCACATTCCGGGAGGAAGGGGGCGGCGATTCATCCCTCTCCCTCCGAAGAACGGGGATCCCCTGTGGGGTCCTCCGAGCGACGTCGGGCGAGCACATCGCGCACGCGGTCGAGGATGCGCATGGCCATCTCGTACTTCGACATCCGCGGCAGTTCGGTGACGTTGCCCTCGCGATCCACGAGGAAGCCGGCGTTCTCGTCGGCGGCGAATCCCGTCTCAGCGCTCGCCGCATCGTTGATGAGGATGAGGTCGAGATTCTTCCTGATGAGCTTCTCTCGCCCGTGTTCGAGATGGGCTTCGGTCTCGGCCGCGAATCCGACGAGAACGCGCGTGCCTTTCCGGCGCCCTACCTCGGCCAGGATGTCCGGCGTGCGGTGGAGAGCGAGGGTGAGGTCGGCGTCGGTTTTCTTGAGCTTCTCCGGGGAGAAGATCGCGGGGCGGTAATCGGCGACAGCGGCCGCTTTGATGACGACCGTCGCCGCCTCCAGGTGCGCGAGGACGGCGCGATACATCTCCTCGGCGCGGCGCACGAAGATCGTCTGCGCATCCGGGGGAGGCCGGAGCGTCGTCGGGCCGCTGATGAGCGTCACTTCGGCCCCGCGCGCCAGAGCCGCATGCGCGAGCGCATAGCCCATCTTTCCCGTCGAGCGGTTGGTCAGATAGCGAATCGGATCAAGGTCCTCGCACGTGGGGCCGGCCGTGATGAGCACATGCTCGCCTTCCAAATCGCGGGCGTAAGGACGGGCGGCTAAGATCACGAGGGCGCGGGCGACGATCTGTTCCGGTTCGGCCAAGCGGCCTTCGCCCTCACGACCCGAAGCGAGATATCCCCGTTCGGGAGGGATCAGGGCGACGCCCCGCTCGTGCAATCGAGTGAGGTTCTCTTGCGTCGCCGCATGCTCCCACATCTCGGCATCCATAGCCGGAGCGACGAGTACGGGGCAGCGCACGGAGAGATAGAGTGTCGTGAGGAAATCGTCGGCCAGTCCCTGCGCAAAGCGAGCCAGCGTGTGCGCCGTCGCCGGTGCGACCAGGAGCAGATCAGCCCACTGAGCCATCTCCACATGTCGGATGGCGACGTTCAGGCCCGGCTCGAACATCTCGACGACGACCGGATGGCGCGAGAGAGCTTCCAGCGTCACCCGCCCGATGAAGCGGGTCGCCGTGCGGGTCAGCACGACGCGCACCTCCGCACCGTGCTGCTGAAGCTGCCGCAGGATCTCCGGCGCCTTGTATGCCGCGATCCCTCCGGTGACACCCAGAACGATGTGGAACGGACGGTCTCTCATGGTGACTCCACGCCGTCTCGGGATTCGGTGCTCGGCGGAAACGTTCGCAGGACTTCTCGAATGTCCTCCTCCCGACGGGATCGGCGGTGGCGTTCGGCGAGGATGATCGCCTCCAAAAGGGCGAGCGCGTCATCGAGTCGGTCATTGATGATGACGTAATCGAAGTCGCGATACTGCCGGACCTCCTCGCAAGCGATGGCGAGGCGACGTTCGACGTTCCCGGAGAGATCCCGTTCTCGAGCGCGCAAGCGTTCGGCCAGGACTTCGAAGGAGGGTGGGAGGATGAAGATGCTCACCGAGTCCAAGGGGAGACGTCGGAGGGTGGCCGCCCCTTGCACATCAATGCTCACGATCACGTCGCGTCCGGCCTCCAGCTCGCGCCGGAGCGCCGCCTGCGAGCGTCCATAGAGGTGCCCATAGACCTCCGCCCATTCGATCAACTCCCCGGTCTCGCGCAGGCGTTCGAACTCGCGGCGCGAGATGAAGTGGTAATCTCGCCCTTCGACCTCCGTCGGGCGCTGCGGTCGCGTCGTATAGGAGATGGAGTAGACGAGGCCCGGTACGCGCGCGAGCACGCGATTGACGAGCGTAGATTTCCCCGCCCCCGATGGGCCGGAGACGATGAAGAGCAGTCCGCGCTTACTCGACATTTTGCACCTGTTCGCGGAGGCGCTCGATCTCCGCCTTAATGGCGAGCGCTCCCGTGGCGAGAGCAACGGTTCCCGCTTTCGCCAAGATCGTATTGATCTCGCGCTGCATCTCCTGGAAGAGGAAGTCGAGGCGCTTACCGACGGCGCCCTCTGTATCCAGAAGCTCGTGACATTGGGCGAGATGGCTGCGCAGCCGCGTGAGCTCTTCGCTGATGTCGGCGCGATTCGCGAAATAGAGGATCTCTTGGGCCAGGCGCGTCGGATCCACAGGGAGCTCGCGGGACCATTCCGCGGCGCGCTCCAGAAGGCGTTGCCGATAGGCGTGCGGAAGCGCTGCCGCTTCTCTCTCGATCGTGGGGAGATGCTCGGCGATGGTCGCCAGCCGCTGAAGGAGATCCTGTCGGAGGTGCGCGCCTTCGGTCGCTCGCATCTCCGCGAGCGCGCGCAGAGCCCCTTCGGTGACGTCCTCGAGCTTCTCCGCGAGCTGAGGCGGAAGCTCCGGAAGCGGGCGCGGATGCACCAGATCGCGCACCAGAAGGAGCGTGTTCACGTCCAGCTCTCCCGGAACGCCGAAGTCCTCCCGGAGGTGGCGCCACGCCATGATGTACGCCATCACCAGCGGGCGATTCAGCTCGTACGTGAGCAGCGCCATCGTCGTGGGAATGAAATCGAGCGCGAAGACGATACGCCCGCGCTCGAAGCGCTCTTGGATTTTCCGTCGCGCGACGGGCTCCCACGCGCCGAGCACATCGGGCACGCGCACGTGGATCTCCAGAAAGCGATGGTTCACGCTGGAGACGGTGGCGCGCAGCGAGAACTCCTCGCCGTCGTAGGCCGCGCTCCCATATCCGGTCATACTGCGCACCATGGCGTCCTCACCGGGAGAGAACTTCGGACGCTTGATCGGCGAATTGCCTCTCGTAGAGGCGGCTGTAGACCCCTCCCTGGCGGAGCAGGTCGGCGTGCGTCCCTTCTTCGACGACCGTGCCTCCGTCCAGGACCACAATGCGATCGGCGCGGCGAATGGTCGAGAGCCGATGGGCAATGACGATGACCGTCCGTCCGGCCATGAGATTGAGCAGAGCTTGCTGAACGCCGTGTTCGGACTCGGCATCGAGGGCCGAGGTCGCTTCGTCGAGGATCAGGATGGGCGCATCCTTGAGGATGGCGCGGGCGATGGCAATCCGCTGGCGCTCGCCCCCGGAGAGGCGAACCCCGCGCTCGCCGATCACGGTCTCGTACTGCCGTGGGAGCTCTTGGATGAACTCGTGCGCCAGAGCCGCGCGCGCAGCGCGCTCGATCTCCTCCGGCGTGGCCTGCGGTCGCCCGTAGGCGATGTTGTGACGGATCGTATCGTTGAAGAGGATGACATCTTGCGTGACGACGGCGATCAGGCGCCGCAGCGACTCCACGCGCAGATCGCGGATGTCCACGCCGTCAATGAGAATGGCCCCCTCGGTGACATCGTAGAAGCGCGGCAGCAATTTCACGAGCGTCGTCTTCCCGACGCCGCTCATCCCCACGATGGCGACCATTTCGCCGGCGCGAATCGTGAGGTTCACGTTCCGCAGGATGTAGTCCTCGGCATCCGGATACCGGAACGAGACGTCGCGGAACTCGATCTTGTCGCGGAACGTCGCGAGCGCGATCGCGTGCGGCCGATCCACCAGCTCCGTGTGCGTATCGAGCAAGGTGAAGATGCGCCGGCAGGCCGCCAGAGCGTGTTGCATCGCATTCTGAATGCGGCTCAACTTGCGCACCGGGTCGTAGAGGCTGAAGAGGAAGAAGAGGAAGACGAAAAATTCCCCCGGCGTCATCTCGCGCCGTGCGATGATCCGCTGGGCGTAGAGGATGAAGCCGGAAGCGGCGATGATCCCCATCAGCTCGATGATCGGCGGCGAGAGGGCTGCCGTGCGCGCCGCTTTCAGAACGGCCCGCATGACGGCATGCGCGGCGCGACGAAAGCGTTCGGACTCCACCGCTTCGGTCCCGAAGGCCTTCACCACGAGATTGCCCGAGAGCGTCTCCTGCGCGACGTTCAAAATCTGCTCGTAGCCCTCCTGCACGCGCCGCCCCGTCCGCCGCAAGTGGCGACCGAAATAGACCGTCGCGTGGACGACGAGCGGTCCGAGCCCGAGCGCCAAAAGCGCCAGCTTCCAATTCAGCTTGAAGACGATGACGAGGAAGACAATGAGCGTGAAGGATTCGCGCAGGGCGTCCGCGAGCGTGCGCGAGACGGCCATTTCGATCTTCTCGACGTCGTTGACCAAGTGCGCCGTGAGCACGTTCGTGGGATAGCGGGAGAAGAAGGGCGCCGATTGCCGCAGCAGGTGATCGTAGAGCGCACATCGGAGATCGAAGACGGCGCGCTGGCCGATCCGCGCCATGAGGTAATGGGAGGAGAATTCGGCCACTCCTTTGGCGAGGGTGATCAGGATCATGAGGGCCGCGAGCCAGTACCAGCCCTGCTCGCTCTCGAGCGGGAGGTAGCGATGGAAGTCCACGAGGTTTTTCGCGCGGGGGGCCGAGGCCAGCACACCGCCGGAGGCCAGGAGCCCGTCGGAGATGGGGACAAGCAGGCTGCGCAGCGCGCCTTCGAGGAGGGCGACGGCGTTCATCAAAAAGAGCGCCAGCAGCAACGTCCCTCCGTAAGGGCGCACGTAGCTGAGGAGCCGGAAGAAATCCTCCCAGCTCCGCGCCCGCGCGCCTCCGGATCGCGCCAATGAAGAGTCGCCGTGAGGTTTCCCCTTCATGGGAGATGAGCGACGATTTCTGCGATCTCCTCGAACGTGTTGTAAAAATGTGGAGAGATGCGCAATCGCCCCAGGCGCGCGGAGACGATGATCCCCCGCTCCTGAAGCCGCTCCACGAGCGCTCGAGCCGGATATCGCGGATGCGTGACGCACACGATGCCGGAAGTCTCTTGGGGACGCCGCGAGCTGATCACGCGATATCCCTTCGCCTGCAGCCGCTCGCAGGCCTCCTGCCCGAGCGCCACAATGTGCGCCTCAATCTTCGGAATGCCGATCTCCAGCAGCAGCTCCACCGAAGCGCCCAAGCCGCAGAGGCCGCACGCATTGAGGGTGCCCGACTCGAAGCGGAGCGCACCCTCGCGATAGGTGAGATCATAGGTCAGCTCTTCTGCGACGATCGAATCTCGCCAGTTCCGAACCGACATCCACCCGACGAGCGTGGGTTCCAAGCGCTCCACCACGCGGGAGGAGACATACAGAATGGCCGCCCCTTCCGGGCCAAGCAGCCACTTGTGGCCATCAGCAGCGAAGGCGTCCACGTGGAAGCGCTCGACATCGAACGCGAGTGCGCCCAATCCCTGGATAGCGTCCACGACGAAGAGAATGTCGCGTTTGCGGCAGAATTCGCCCAGGCGCTCCAGATCCATGCGGAATCCGCTGGCGAACTGGACGAAGCTGACGGCGACGACGCGCGTGCGAGAATCCACGAGCGCGAGCACATCGTCTGTCTCGACGCGCCCGTCGCGCTCGGGAGCCATGCGAAGGTGAACGCCTCGCGCGCGCAGGCGCATCCAGGGATAGACGTTGGCCGGGAATTCGCATCCGGCGGTGACGACGTTGTCCCCCTCCTGCCATCGCAGACCGTTGGCGATGACCGAGAGGCCGTCGGACGTATTGCGCAGGAAGGCGATCTCCTCAGGGCGCGCATTCACCAAGCGCGCCACCGCGCGGCGCGTCCGCTCCACGTCCTCCCACCACTCGGAGAACTTCACCGTTCCATGCCGCATGACGCGCTCGGCCTGACGCATCATCGCTTCCCATGTCGGTCGGGGCAAGGGCGAGACCGCCGCGTGATTCATGTAGATGTAGCGCTCTGTGATCGGGAAGAGTCGCCGGAGCGCGCTGTTCATATCGCCTCGAGTCGAAAGCACGGTCGGATGATCCCCACGACCGCGCCTCGGTGGTTCTTCACCTCCCGGACGTAACAGGCAGATAGCTTATCAAGGGTCGAGGGATCGAGCAACTCGAGCTGTCGCAGGATTTCGAGGACCACCGGAGCCCGAGCGCGCCGATCATCTCCGTCCTCGATCTTGAGAGCGATGCCGAGACCATCGGGGAAGCGCGCGCACGGGGAGATACCGAGCGCGTGAACCCCCTCGGCGCCCGCCTTCGAGAGGATTCGTCCCTGGCTGGCGCGGATGAGGTCTGTATCCAAGCGGCGCGTCCCTCCCACCATCTCCGGATGCTCGCGCAGAGCGCGCGTGACGTCACAAAGCGCGGCGCGAAGCGGTTCCTCTCCGTCAACCGCTTCCGGATTCGCCAATCGCGCGTAGACAAGGGCGATCCGTTCCAAGGGAAGCGCGAATGTCGGAGCTCCGCATCCATCCACTCCGATGCCGATGGCCGAGGGAGGACAATCGGCCAGACGGGCGAGCGTCTGCCGGATCTGCTCTTGAACCGGATGCTCGGGATCGAGATATCCCTCTATATCGGCGTCGAGGAAGCGGGCGAGAGCCAGCATCCCCGCGTGTTTGCCCGAGCAGGGATGGTGCCGCGCGGTTATCTCCTCCGGCCTCAAGCGGCGCGCTGTCTCTGCGTCGAGTGGGGGATGATGACCGCACTGAAGCGCTGTCTCGGAAAGGCCGATCTTCTGCAGGAGCTCCGCGACGGCCTCCACATGCATGGGCTCGCCACTGTGCGAGCCGCTGATGAGGGCCAACTCCTTCAAGGTGATCCCGAAGTGGCGCGCGGCCCCGCTTGAGACAATCGGCAGCGCTTGAATAGGCTTGGCCGCGGATCGGAGGTAGGTCACACCGCCCACATTCCCGAGACCCAAACGCACTCGTCCACGCGGATCACACGCGGCCATCATCGCGCGATGGCGCGATTCCACAAGCCGGCCGCGCGTGACTTCGACCACCACCGGTGCTTCGTTCATCGGACGAAGGGTACCAAACCGTATGGAGAACGGCAAGAAGGGCTGCTGTCGGGAATCCGGACCACGTTGCGCGCGAACGGTCAGGTTCGGTATTTTCCCCTCCTTCGGGCTCTTCAACACATCCCTCGTTGAGGAGGAGGAGCATGATGCGCTGGACTCGAGCTCTCGGACTCTGCGTGATTCTCAGCGTCGGCAGCACAGGAACCGTTCTGGCCGTGCCGCCGCGTCGGGGCGATGGGCCGCTCCCTCTGGTCGCGCCGGAGGTCGTGGGGATGTCGCGTCAGCGTCTCGGGCATATTGACGAGGTCGTGCGGGAGGCGATCGCGCGTCGGGAGCTGCCCGGGGCGGTCATTCTCGTCGGGCGCCAAGGGCGTATCGTTTATTGGCGAGCGTTCGGGCATCGCGCTCTGGAACCCGCCCCCATCCCGATGACGCGCGATACCGTCTTCGATCTCGCCTCGCTCACGAAGGTCGTGGCGACGGCGACATCAGTGATGATCCTGGTCGAGCGCGGGAAGATTCGGTTGAGCGATCCCGTCGCTCGCTATATCCCGGAATTTGCGCAGAACGGGAAGGGGCGGATCACGATCGAACACCTGCTCCAACATCGCGGGGGGCTCATTGCCGATAATGATTTGGCCGACTATCGGGAGGGGCCTGAGAGAGCGATGGAGCGTATCTACGCTTTGGGGACCGTCGCGGAACCGGGCACGCGGTTCCTCTACAGCGATGTCGGATACATCGTGCTCGGGGAGCTGGTGCGGCGGGTTTCAGGCCAACGCTTGGACGAGTTCGCCCGCGAGAACATCTTCCGGCCGCTCGGCATGACGGAGACGACGTTCACGCCGACGGGTGCGCTGCGCTACCGCTGCGCGCCGACGGAACGGCGCGAGGGCCGATGGATGATCGGCGAGGTGCATGATCCGCGCGCATATGCCCTCGGGGGAGTAGCGGGTCATGCCGGCCTCTTCTCGACGGCGCGGGATCTGGCCATCTACTGCCAGATGGTCCTCAACGGCGGGGAGTTTCGCGGTGTGCGCATTCTCAGCCCCATGGGCGTGCGCCGGATGATCGAGGTCCGGGGCCTCCCTCCGGACGAGTGGCGCGGTCTCGGTTGGGACATTCACACCGGCTACTCCTCCAACCGCGGCGATCTCTTCCCCATCGGTTCATTCGGGCACACAGGGTTCACGGGGACGTCGCTTTGGATTGATCCGGCGAGTCAGACCTTCGTCGTCTTTTTGAGCAATCGCGTGCATCCGGATGGTCGGGGGGATGTGACCGCGCTGCGCGGGCGCGTGGCCTCGATCGTGGCGGCGGCCATCCTTCGTCCTCCTCTGCCCGAACTCTGGCCCGCTCCCTGGGCGATGCCGCGCTCCGTCGAACGTCCGCGTGACCGGGCGAGTGTGGAGACGGCGGACGTGCTCAATGGCATTGATGTCCTGCGCCGCGAGGGGTTCCGTCTGCTCGAGGGGCGGCGCGTCGGCGTGATCACGAACCACACCGGGCGCGCGCGCGATGGGACGAGCACGATTGATCTGCTCGCGCGCGCGAAGAATGTCACGCTGGTGGCGCTCTTCAGTCCGGAGCATGGATTGCGCGGACAGGCCGATGAACCCGTTGGCGATACGGTGGATGAGAAGACGGGGCTTCCCGTGTACAGCCTCTATGGGCCCCGACGACGACCGACGGCCGAGATGTTGCAAGGCGTGGACACGCTCGTCTTCGACATCCAAGACATCGGAGCGCGGTTCTACACGTACATCACGACGCTGGGCTACGCCATGGAGGAAGCGGCTGCCCGTGGCATTCGATTCATCGTGCTCGATCGCCCCAATCCCATCACCGGGCAGGAGGTGGAGGGACCGGTCGCTGATCCTGACGCCCTCTCCTTCACGGCTTATCATCCCATCCCGATCCGACATGGGATGACGGTGGGCGAGTTGGCGCTGCTGTTCAATGCCGAGAGGAAGATCGGAGCCGACCTCCATGTCGTGAAGATGGAGGGGTGGAAGCGCGAGTATTGGTTCGATCAGACGGGGCAGGAGTGGGTGAATCCTTCGCCCAACATGCGGAGCCTCACAGCGGCAACGCTCTATCCGGGGATCGCGCTTTTGGAGACGACCAATGTTTCCGTCGGACGGGGGACGGATCGGCCCTTCGAACTGTTCGGCGCGCCGTGGATGGATGGGCGGCGCGTGGCCGAAGAGCTGAACCGGCGCGGCATTCCCGGGGTGCGCTTTATCCCCATCCGATTCACTCCGCACGCGAGTCTGTTCGCCGGGGAGGAATGCGGCGGCGTGGCCATCGTCGTCACCGAGCGCGCAGCCGTGCGCCCGGTACGCCTGGGGATCGAGATCGCGGTCGTCTTGCATCGGCTGTACCCGGAGGTCTGGCACAGCGAGGCGTTCGGACGCTTGCTGGCCCACCGCCGCACGCTCGAGCTGCTCAAAAAGGGCGCCGATGCTGACGCCATCGAGCGCGCGTGGCGGGAGGAGCTGGAGGCCTTTCGGCAGATTCGGCAGCGTTACATGCTCTATTGAGCGGAAGAAGCGGGCGAAAGCGCGCCGGGGAACAGGAGCCGTCTTGCCGGAGCGTGCTCACTCGGTCTCGCCGCGCAGAACGGCGGGGATTGTCTTGAGCAGAATCTTGATGTCGAGCCAGAGCGACCATCGCTCGATGTAGTACAGGTCCAACTCCACCATGCGCTCGAAGGGGAGGCGATTGCGCCCGCTCACTTGCCAGAGTCCGGTGATCCCGGGCTTCACGTCCAAGCGTTTCCGATGCCAGCTCGAATAGTGCGCGACTTCGTAGGGAATAGGAGGACGCGGTCCGACGATGCTCATCTCTCCCTTGAGGACGTTGAAGAGCTGCGGCAACTCATCCAAGCTCCACCGTCGCAGCCATCGTCCCAGGCGGGTGATGCGGCGATCGTTGGGCACTTTCCCGTAGAGAGGAGGACGAACGTCCGCATTCGATGAGGGAACGCATTCGATGGTTCGAGGCGGTCGGTCGAGCGCGCCGCGAATCGTGCGCGCCATGAGTTCCCGATGCGCGTGTTCGTCGGCATCCGCGCGCATCGTGCGGAATTTGTAGAGCGTGAAGGGGCGTCCGTCCATGCCGACGCGCTCCTGGCGAAAGAGCACCGGACCGCGCGAATCGAGCTTGATGAGCACAGCGATGAGGAGCAGCAACGGGCTCAGGAGGATCACTCCCGACAGCGCGAGCGCCACATCGAACGTGCGCTTGAGATACCGATTCGGACCGCGCAGGGGCTCCTGAAAGAGCTTGAGCATAGGGAGTGCGCCGATCTGATCGAGCTCAGTCTTGCTGGGGAGGCAGCTCAAGAGGTGGGGGACGAGGCTGAAGCTGATCCGTTGGGCGCGCCAGCAGCGCAGGATCGTCTCAAAGAGCACATCCGGGTTCAGCGTCGGATCGGTGATGAAGACCTGTTCGATATGCCAGCGGCGGACGATCTCCGGCAAGTCGTCCACATGACCCAGGTGGAGAGGGGAGGATCGGGACGCGCGTTCCGCAGCAGGAGAGGTCGAGAGCACGCCGAGGATACAATACCCGAGCTCCGGTTTCGCTCGCATTTCGGAGAGGCAGAGCTCGGCCAGGTCGCCCTCGCCGACGATCACCGCCGGGATGAGATTGCGACCGCGACGTCGTGCGAAGACTTGCGCTCGACGCACCAGCATGCGCACGCCGAGGATGGCGAGCGTGAGCAGTCCCCAGTAGAGCAGGAAAATGCCCCGCGAATAAGAGAACTCGCGGAACGCGAAGATCCCGCGATACATGAAGGCGAAGACGATCAAGACAAGCGAGGTCATCGTGGTGGCGCGCACCACGCCGAAGACGTCATCAAGCAGCGAGAATGCCCCTTTGAGAGCGTAAAGGCGCGCCGATCGCAGCCAGAGGATCAGTGGAAGAGGAGCCAGCAGACAGAGCTCCACGTAAGGGCGAAAGGCCCCTTGGGTGAGCGTCTCCAGGAGTTCGTTCGGGTGTAAAAGGGCGAGGACGTCGCTCGCTTTCGGCGGCCAGGGGACATACCGCAGCCGATAGGCGAGCAGAAACATTCCCCAGGCGAGCAGGGCATCCACCAGTCCCAACGCTCCCGGGATGAGCCACACGGGAAACGATCGCGGGACCGCGCGCTCCGGCCTTTTCGCGTCGGCCGATGTCGCTTGTGGGGGGTGCGCGATACCGGCCACGAGCGTGATTATATTCGGGCTCCCAGAGCGCGCGCAAATAGACCGGAAGCGAGCCGATCTGCGGGAGCGGGATCACCGGTTTCCCGAGGCGAGCAGCGCGCGGTAGAGATGCGCGATCGTCTCGACCATGCGCTCGCGAGAGAAATGGAGACGCACGCGTTCGCGGCCGCGTCGCCCCATCTCGCCGGCTCGCTCCGGATGAGCGAGGAGAAGGGCGATGGCCTCGGCGAGCTTCTCGGGCGCGCGAGGGGGGACCAAGAGTCCGGTCTCTCCCTCCACGACCACTTCCGGCACACCATCCACGCACGTTGCCACAACCGGACGCGCCGCGGCCATCGCTTCCAGGATCGAGAATGGCATCCCCTCGTAGAGCGAGGAGAGGACGAAGACATCCAGCGCTGCCAGCAGTCGCGGCACATCCTTCCGATACCCGGTGAAGCGAACGGCGCTCTGTACCCCCCGCGCGTGGACGAGTCGTTCGAGCTCGGCGCGACGCTCGCCCTCACCGACGATGAGGAATTGCGCGTCGGGAAAACGGCGGCGTACGCTCGCGGCGGCTTCGATGAAGTCCTCCGTTGCCTTCTGCTTCGAAAGCCGACCCACTGTTCCCACAATGGGCGCGCGAGCATTCAATCCCAGCTCTTCGGCGACCGAGGCGCGCGTCCCTCCGGTGGGAAAATCCTCGAGGCGAATGCCGTGGGGGACCACAAGGAGCTGCGCCGGGGCGATGGGGTAATGAGCGAGCGCGCGCCGCCGATTCGTCTCCGAATCCACGAGCATTCGATGCAGGCTCCGATATGCGAATCGAAGGGCGAGACGTCCCTTCCATGTGTAGGCATGCGGTGGGATCGTCGGCAGATGGTTTGTTGCGAGGCGCGCCGGAACGCCCGCGAGCGCCGCGGCCAGGATCGCGTATCGGCAGGCGAATGGGTGATGGAGATTGAAGTGAACGATGTCCGGTCGGTGGCGTCGAAAGAACCGGATGAGGAACGGCACATGGTGCGGGCGCTCGCCGGGCAGAGCCGACACGCGGAGTCCCGCATCGCGCGCCCACTCCAGAAGCGCAGCGGGCCCTTCCGGAGGGCACACCAGGCGCACTTCCCACGCCGTGCGATCTAATCCTTCGACGAGATGGCGCACGTACACTTCCGCCCCTCCCCATTGGCGGCTCTCCAGAACGTACATGAGCACGGGCTTCCGCATCTCTCTCCCTTCACGAAGATTCCACGGACGCGCGTACCGATCGCCCCACATCCTGTTTCGGACGCGCCGACGTCTCACTCCAGCTCGTGCACCTTGCGGGCATAGACCTCAAGCCCTTCGGCGTAGTCCAGAGGAGAAAGAACGAGGTGGTGGTGCGCCATGACGGTCCACCGCACAAGGCGTCGAGCGATGGAGAAGAGGGGCCAGAGCGGCGTCCTTCGGTCGTGCCGATTGCCGAAGCGCTGCCCGAGGCGCGCGATCCCGCGCTCGAGCCATTCTGGCGCTCGATAGTCCGGAGCGATCGGGTGCACGCTGAGCACGTGGAACCCGCAGCTCGTCAGCAAGCGGGAGAGCGTCGAGACGGTGAAGAAGCTCAGGTGCTCCGGGGGCTTGAATTCCTTCCACCGCTCAGGAGCACGGCGAACCGTGCGGTGTCCCGCATTCGGCGTCGAGAGAGCGAGCACTCCGCCTGGGCGCAGCAGGCGGTTCATCTGCCGCAGCTCCGCACGCGGATCGGGCACGTGCTCGAGATATTCCCAAAGGGTGATGGCATCAAACGTGCGCCCTTCGCGGAGAAAAGGCTCCGGCGAGGACGCGATGGGGCATCCCGTGAGACCTTCGGCTTCCCGCGCCGCCTCCGGTGCGATCTCAATGCCGGAGACCGTCCACCCTCGCTCTCGGGCGATCGCCAAGAAGATGCCCGTGGCGCATCCGACATCAAGCACTTCACCTCGCTCCACATATCGCTCCAGCCGCGTTAAGCGCTCGCGCGCTTGCGCTTCCCAGGTGGGGCGCAGAGCCGCATAATCCTCATACCCGAACGGGCCAGTGCTCCGGAAATAGGACGGATCGGTGTAGAGGGCGCGCAGGACATCAGGAGCCGGAGGGGGGTGAACGAAGAAGAACGCACAGGCCTGGCAGCGCACAATCGTGTACCCGTGTGCTTCCAGAAACGGCGCGAAGCGGCTGCCTCCACACACGGCGCACGTGCGCTCCGGAGAGAGCCTCGCGCTCATAGGGCCTTCGCTTCGTCCGGCGTCATGCCGGCCATTTTTTCGAGGACCTTGAGCACGGCCGAGTAGTCTTCCTCGCCCAGATCGTGGGCGAGAGCGGCGACGAAGAGTTCCCGAATGGCGCTCAAGACCGGCAGCGGGACATTCACGCGCCGCGCGGCGTCCAAGGCCAGGTCCACGTCCTTCACCATGTGCCGCGTGTAGAAATTCGGACGGAAGTCGCGGTCTCGCATCGTTCGCCCTTTGGATTGGTACATCGGGGCGTTCAACGCCGAGGCTTCGAGGATCTCAAGGATGCAGTCTGGGGAGATGCCGACGCGGCGCCCAAAGACAAAGGCTTGAGCGAGCGTGAGGATCATGCCGGCGATGAACGAATTGGCGATGAGCTTCATGTGCGTCGCCTGCGCGATCCGCTCGAAGTACCAGATTCGCTGTCCGAGCGTGCGCAAAAGGGGCTCGCACCGGTGATACGCCTGACGATCTCCGCCGACGAAGATGAGGAGCTTCCCCTCGGCGGCATGTCGCCAGTTCCCCAGCACCGGTGCATGAAGGAAGGTCGCCGTGCGCTCGCGATAGATGCGCTCGAGCCTCTCGGTCGCCTCCGGCGAGACCGTGCTCATGTCCACGTGAATGGCCTCCGGACGAATTCCGCGAAGGATGCCGCGCGGGCCGCACGCGACGTCCTCGAGGGCCTCCGTATCGGAGACCATCGTGATGATGGCTTCGCTGCGGCGCGCGACGTCCTCGGGGGAATCGGCCCACTGTGCTCCCCGCGCGCGAAGTGGCTCCGCTTTCTGCGGGGTGCGGGTGAAGACCGTCACCCCGTATCCGGCGCTCAGAAGGCGCTCGGCCATCGGGCGTCCCATGATGCCCAAACCAATGAATCCGATGTCGCGCATGCGTTGTCCTCCTCGACAGCTCTGCGCTCTCCCGCTCTGGCATCTGTGAGAGAATCTTAAGCGTCTGGCCCGCATCGGGCAAGGAAGTCCTGGCTCGGGAGTTGCTCGCCTTCGGGCATACCCCCTACAATTAGGCGGGGGATGCGGAGCACCGTGAGGGGGATGGTCGGAAAAACGCTGGGGCATTACAAGCTCCTGGAAGAGCTCGGGCACGGGGGCATGGGGACAGTTTACAAGGCCCGCGATCTGGCGCTGGATCGGATCGTCGTCGTGAAGGTCCTCTCGCCCGATCTCATGGCGGATGCGGAAGCGCGCCGTCGCTTCTGGCGCGAGGCGCGCTTGGCCTCGGCGCTGGATCACCCCAACATTTGCACGATCTACGGGATCGAGGAGGCCGAGGGCTATTCGTTCATCGTCATGCAGTACGTCGAGGGGAAGACCCTGAAGCGACTCATCGGCGGACGCCCGCTTCGCCTCGAGAGCCTGCTCTCGATCGCCCTGCAAGTGGCGGATGCCCTGACGACAGCGCACGCCCGGGGGATCATTCATCGGGACATCAAGTCGGCCAATATCATGGTGACTGAGCGGGGGCAAGTCAAGGTGCTCGACTTCGGATTGGCGAAGCTCATGGAGCAGGCGCGCGGGGCGGAGGCGACCGCGGATCTGACACAAATGGGAGCGACGTTGGGAACCCCCTCGTACATGTCGCCCGAGCAGGCCCGGGGCGAGCGCGTGGATCATCGGAGCGACATCTTCTCCTTCGGTATCGTGCTCTATGAGATGGCCACCGGGCGCGTGCCGTTCAAAGGGGAGAGCCGCGTCGAGACGATGCACGCCGTCATTCACGAACGCGCGCGGCCCGTGCGCGAGCTGAATCCGCGCATTCCCCCTCGCCTGGCAACGCTCATCGAACGCGCGCTCGAGAAGGATCCGGACGCGCGGTATCCGACAATGGCCGAGGTGCTCGCCGAATTGAAGCGCGTGGCCGTCGAGCTCGGACTCCTCGCGCGCGTGCCCGATGGTGTGATGGCTCCGTATATCCCGGCGAATCGGCCTTCGCGTCTCCGTATGCTGTGGCAGAAGGTGCGAGGCCTCGCCGGTCGGGGGCGGCGCGAACGCACCGTCTCGGAGGACGCACACGCTCCCTTGGAGTTCTCGCTCACCGAGGGACCGCGCCGCGCGCTTGCCATTCTCCCGTTTCGGAATCTGAGCGGGCATCCCGAGGATGACGTGTACGGACGCTCCTTGGCCGAGAGTCTGACGACCGAGTTGGCGAAGTTCAAGACCGTGACCGTGCGTCCGGCAAGCCTGTTGGGGAAAGAAGGGGACCGGTGGGACGATCCGCGTCGCACCGGGCGGCAGCTTCAGGCGGACGCTGTGCTGACGGGCGCCTTCCTTCGGTCGGGAGAACGGTTGCGTGTGACGGCGCAGCTTCTGGATGCGCGCACTGGGGACATCCTCTGGAGCGAGAAGATTGATTCCCGCGTCGAAGATATTCTCGCGCTTCAGGATCGGATCTCGCAACGGGTGATCGAGGGATTGACGGCAGGCGTGAGGCCGGTCAATCCGCTGGAACTGGTGCGCGATGAGGACGAGGCCGTTCGGACCGATGCCGTGCGCATGCTCACCTTCTCGCGCGATCCGCGCGCCATCCCTGTCCTTGTGGACGCGTTAGCGGATCCCAGCCTTCGAGTCAAAGAGGCCGCGCTGGAGGCGCTCGTGCGGAAGGGAAGCGTCGCCGTCGGTCCGACGATTAAGCGATTGATGGATGCCCTCGATGCCGGAGATGTGGTGACGGCGCGTTTTGCGGCGAAGGCGCTTGGCCTCATTGGCGATGGGACGATCGCTCCCGTATTGCGGGAACTGTTGGCGAGCGAGGATCGGTTCGTCGTTTCCGAGATCGCGCTGGCACTCGGTCGGTTGCGGGATTCCGCAGCCGTGCCTCGGCTCCTGGAGATGCTCGCCATCGAGGATCGGAATGTGCGTTTCGCTGTCGTCTCGGCATTGGGTCAGATCGCCGATGCGCGGGCGCAGGCAGCGCTCGAGGAGTGTTTGCGAGACGAGGACGAAGGAGTGCGCGCACAAGCCCGATGGGCGTTGGCGCGCCTTCGACAGGGGGCACCCCATGCGATTCGAGAATCACGGGGGGATCCTGACCGGATGTCCGGTTCGCGCACATGAGTCCGACTCCAGTGGAACCGATGTTCTTCATCGGCGTGGACATCGGGCGGACGATTCGCGCCGCCCTCGTGGACGAGAGCGGGCGCATTTGGATGCAGAGTCGTGTCCTGGCCGAACGGCGCGATCCACGGGCGTTTCTTGCTCAGGTGATCGCCGTGCTCAGCGCGCTGCGCGATTCTGAGATCGCTCGTGGACGCGTCGTCGCCGTTGGGATCGGATGGCCGGGATTGGTCAACCGACAGGCGCCGCGCCTCGAGCTGGCTTCGCATCTGGTGGACGTGACCGGGTGCGACGTCTACGGGGAGATCTCCGAAGCGCTCAAGCTGCCCCTTGTCTTCGAGAACGAAGCCAATGCCGCCGCGTATGGAGAGTGGACCTGTGGCGCTGCCCGAGGACTTCGCGACGTGTTCTACGTGACGATCGGAACGGGCATCGGAGCGGCCCTCATCCTGGGAGGACGTTTGCAACGCGGGGCGCATGGATTCGCCGGAGAGTTCGGACATGTGAAGGTCGAACCGAGAGGCATTGAGTGCGGCTGCGGAGGACGCGGGTGCTTGGAGACCGTGGCCTCTGGACCGAACATCGTGCGGCGCGTGCGAGAGCGGCTCTTCTCTGATCCGGCGTTCTCGCTCTCGCCCTTGGCCGCGCAGATGGAGGGGACATTGACCGTTCCGCTCATCGTTCAAGCGGCATTCGACGGCGATGAATTGGCGCGCGTCGTTTTGCGGGAGACGGGACGATATTTCGGAGTCGCGATCGCGAATGTCCTGAATCTGCTCGATGTTGAGATGGTCTGCCTGGGAGGACCAGTGATGTTGGCCGGGGAGATCTTGCTCGATGCCGTGCGCAAAGCGGCGCGCAAGTATACACTGCGTGCGATCTTCGAGGGATGTCGCTTCACCATCAGCGCCCTCGGACAGGATGCGGGGATCATCGGCGCCGCTCTGTTGGCGCGTGACGCTGTCGCCACGATGGCCTTCGAATGAGTCCTCTCAGGGCCTTCCGTGGGGTGCCCGCGCTCTGGTTTCGCACGAAGAGGAACGGCGTTTGAATATCTCAGGGGAGGAGGACTATATGCCTGTGCGCATCATCCAGTATGGCGTGGGTCCGATCGGGAGCGCTATTGTGCGAGCGCTCCTGGAGCGGGCGGGCGCGACGATCGTCGGCGCCATTGACATCGCGGCGGAGAAGATCGGGCGCGACCTGGGCGAGGTCGTCGGTGCGCCTCCACTCGGAATCCGCGTGTCCGATCGCGCCGAGGAGGTGCTCGCCCACAAGGCCGATGTTGTCGTCCATTCGACGTCCTCATATTTCGCGCAGGTCTTTGATCAACTGCTCGCCTGTGTGCGGGCCGGATCGCATGTCGTCTCTACCTGCGAGGAGCTCGCCTATCCGTTTCGGAAGTATCCCGAGCTCTCCCGGCGCTTGGATGAGGCGGCGCGTGCGGCCGGCGTCGCCGTGCTGGGAACCGGTGTGAATCCCGGGTTCGTCATGGATAAACTCGTGGTGACACTGGCGACCGTCTGTCATCGCCCTGAGCGCGTCCTGGTGCGTCGCATCGTGGATGCCTCGCAGCGCCGTCTCCCTCTGCAGAAGAAGATCGGAGCGGGGATGACGGTCGAGGAGTTTCACGAAGCGGTGGCCGCCGGGCGCATCCGACATGTCGGTCTGCCGGAATCCGTCGCCTTGATCGCTGACGGATTGGGGATCGACGTGGAGGCGATCTCGGAGACGATCGAGCCGATCCTCGCCGAGGAGGAGGTGAGGACCGAGTATCTCCAGGTGCGGAAGGGGCAGGTCGCTGGCGTGCGCCAGATCGCTCGGGGGCTCGCAAACGGCCAGGAGCGGATCCATCTCGATCTGCAGATGTACGTGGGAGCGAAGAATCCCGTGGACGAGATTCGGCTCTTCGGGACGCCGGAGATCAGCCTGCAGATCCCGGGAGGCACACCGGGCGATCTGGCGACGGCCGCCGTCGTCGTCAACGCGATTCCGCTGGTCCTTCAAGCGCCGCCCGGACTGCGCACGGTGGTGGATATCCCCGTGCGATTCGCCGCGGCCTTCTGAGGTACGGTCGTGAGACTCACCGAACGGGATCCCCACGCGCGGGGATCCCGAGTTCAGGGAGGGATGAAAATGTCGGAAGGACTGGTATGGCTCAACGGAGAGATCCTGGATTTCGCCTCGGCGAAGGTTTCCGTCGAGGATCGGGGATTCCAATTCGGCGACGGGGTTTATGAGGTCGTGCGCATCTACAGGGGGAGACCGTTTGCGCTCACAGAGCACCTTGAGCGCTTGCACCGAAGCGCGCGAGAGATCGAGCTGTCGCTTCCGCTCTCACTCGCGGAATTCGCCGCGGCCGCCGAAGACCTCATCGCGCGCGCGGAGATCGCCGAGGCGGAGTTGTATATTCAAGCCACGCGCGGAGCAGCCCGTCGCAATCACCTTTTTCCTGAAGACGCGCGTCCGACCCTCGTGATGACCGTACGACCGGTCCGTCTTATCCCGCCGGAGTTGCGCGAGCGAGGAATTCGGGTGCTCACCGTGCCGGACCAACGATGGGCGCGGTGCGACATCAAATCCATCTGCCTGCTCCCGAACGTCCTGGCCAAAGAGCGCGCCCATCGCGCCGGAGCGTTCGAAGCTCTCTTTGTGCGCGACGGGTTGGTGCTGGAGGGAACAAGCAGTAACGTCTTCGCCTGGACGGGCGAGGAGTTGGTGACACCGATCGCCGATCATCGCATTCTCTCGGGCATCACGCGAAGCTTCATCCTGCAATTGGCCCGAGAGCAGGGTCATCGCGTGGTCGAACGCGACCTTCCTCTGGCGGAGGTGAAATCGGCGCGCGAGGTGATCATCGCGGGAACGGTCACGGAGCTTTTGGCCGTCATCGCCATAGATGGAGAGCCGGTGGGCGACGGGGCTCCGGGACCGATTTTCCGAAGCCTCTATGCTGCCTATCAGCGTTTGATCGCCGAAAGCGTGAGCCGACAGCGTACCCCATGCGATCTCCGGATCGCGTGGGAGCCTTGATGGCCGGACGCGAGATGAGACGTCCGGTGTGCGGTCCGTTTGTGGGAAATTCGCCGGGGAAGCGCTCGACCATCGAAGGAGAGCTTATTCGGTGTGAATGGGCTTCTGGCGCTCACGGAGGAAGGTGCCCGCCCGACGATTCTTCACGGCCAGGATCTCGCTCACGATCGAGAGAGCGATTTGCTCCGGCCCTTCGGCTCCGATGTCCAGCCCGACCGGAGCATAGAGCCGCTGCACCTCTTCCGGGCGGAGCTCCATGCCCTGCTCGCGCAGGTTTTGCAGCAGCCGCTCGCGCCGCTCCTTCGGACCGAGCAAGCCGATGTAATCCACCGGACTCTTGAGCAGCCATGCCAAGAGCTTCACGTCCACGTGAAAATTGTGGGTGAGCAGGACGACGGACATCGTCGGTGTGAGCGCAAGATGTCTCGGGACGTCCTCGGGATGAGCCAGGATCAACCGCTCGGCCCAGGGGAAGCGTTCCGGTGTGACGAACTTCGGACGGTGATCCACGACCGTGACCCGAAAACCGGCGTCCTTTGCCAGCCGAACCAGAGGAACAGCGTCAGCTCCGGCACCGAAGACCACGACCTGGGGCAGCGGTCGAAAGCAATCAATGAAAACGCGCACCTCTTCGGCTTGGCCCACCGCCTCGGGCGGGGTACTCCCCGCTTCCTCCTTCAATCGCGCGAGATCGTAGGACACAGTCCGAGATCGCCCCGCCTCAAGAAGCACTCGGGCTTCGCGCTCCACGACCATATCCAGGATCGCATCGCCGAGCGTGCCCGACGGTGCACCTTCGGCGGGAATCAGGCGTTTCGCTCCGAGCCTCAGCCCGGAGTCTTCCGGAACATGAACGAGGGTGGCCACAGCGACAGCCCGTTCATGTTCGAAAATCTCCCGCGCGCGCTCCAAATAAGGCTGCACGAGCGCAAGGGGTTCGATCCACACGTCAATCTTGCCGTTGCAGCCCATTCCGAATCCCCACACCAACTCGTCTTCGCTTGTGAGGTCGTACTGCCGCAGAATGGGCTCGCCGCGCTCCAGGACGCGACGCGTCCATTCCAGGACGTCCCCCTCCAGACATCCGGCACTGATGCCCCCGACCATCTCGCCCGTCGGCGTGAGCAGAAGCTTAGCACCCTCGCGCCGATAGGCGGACCCCTCAACGTGGACAACGGTCGCTAAGGCCGCCGGCTTCCCGGTGGACCGCCACTCCTCAAGCGCTCGCAAAATGTCTTCCAATTCCCTCATTGCCTTGTCATCCTGAGGTCCGTTTCGCGCGAAGGGGGTAATTGTACAGCGCGTGCGCTCCCGCGACAAGATATGGGGCGGGAGACCAAGCACGGCGGACATAGAGCGAGAATCACCGTGGGGAGAGGGGCTTCTCCTCTCGGGTATAGAGGACCGTGGCCCCTGTGAGGGCAAGGAGCCCTGCTCCTAAAACGCAGGAGAGAACCGGGAGCGTCAACACAGAGGTCAGTCCTCCGATGAGCATCGCAGCCATCGCCTGCGTCGCGAAAAGAAGCGCCCACAGAAGGCCGCTCATGCGCCCCCGGACATCCTCGGGCGTGCGTTCGTGAACGAGTGTTTGAGCCGGGACGACAAAAGCCGCCGCCGCCATCCCCATGAGGAAGACGCCCATGAGGGCCTCGCTCACGCGCGTGATCCGTGTCAGGCCGATCAGACCGATTCCGATCACTGCGGCGCTCACTCGAATGAGCAGCAGGCGCGGGACGGAGTGAGCATACTTCCCCACGAGCCAAATCCCAACCGCCATGCCCAAACCCAATGAGGAAAGAAGCGAACCGAAGTCGCGCGGTCCCGACCGCAGGATGTCACGCACGTAGACGACGCCGAGCACAGGGATCGTACTCGCTGCCAAGAGCATTCCCATCGCCAAACTCATCACGGCGACGAGCGGCCGATCGCGTCGGAGCAGACCGAGGACGTGGCGCAGCTCACCGGTCAGATCCCGAGGATGACGCGCACGGCTCTCCCCGAGGTTCCCACGCGATCTTCGGATCGCACGGGGTGCCCGATTCGAGCGCACCACCAGTCGGGATAAGCAGAGCGCAGAGATCAGAAAGCTCAGCCCGTTCAGGACAAAGCAGATGCGCTCGCCAAGACGGGCAATGACAGCGCCCGCCACAAGAGGCGCAAGGACACCCGTGGCCTGCTGAGTCTGTGCGCTTACGGCATTGGCGGCCAGCAGGTCTTCCCGCTCCACCACCTGAGGCAGTAAAGCCATCTGCGCCGAGAGAAAAAAACACGCCGCACATCCGGCCAGCAGGAGGACCGGGTACACCAGAAAGGGGTCCCAAATGAGACCGAGAAGGAGCATCAGACCGAACCGAACGCTATCGGCGACGATCATCACGCGACACGGATTCGCCCCATCAACGAAAGCTCCCGCAATGGGGAAGATCAGGGCGAGCGTGAGGAAGAAGAGGGCAGCCATCCCTCCGAGCTCTCCGGTCGAGAGGGCGAATCGGAATCCTCCGAGACTCAGAAGGGCGAACATCGCCAACATGCTTCCCATTCCACTCACGGTTTGTGCGAGCCAGAGGATTCGGAACTGGGGATTCCGAAGCACAGGGAGGAAACCGCTTCGCTTCGTCGGGGCGAGCGGTCTCCGCTCCATGAGCGAGGAGCATCGAGGCGAATCCATTCCTTCCATCCGCGCGAGCCGAGAACACAAATGGCTGGGAGCCAGGGATTCGAACCCCGATTCGCGGATCCAGAGTCCGCTGTCCTGCCAGTTGGACGAGCTCCCAGCTCGGAGTCTTCACTATAGCTGGAATTCAGCCGTCATGTCAAGAACCGATGCCGAGCCGGTGGTGCGCACGAGGATTCGGCTGTGGCGCGTCGGGTTATGGGAACAGCACCCGTCCCCGGATGGGGGGAGAAGGGGAAGCGGGGCGTCTTCGAGCATTCCGGTCCGTTGACACGTGGGGGGACGTCGGTTAGACTTCCGGTGACATTTGACGTAGAGGTTGAAAAATTGAACAGGCGGTCAAATCTCAGGCGGAAACGACGGATCGAGCGGACGAAGCTGGAGATCCTCCGCTGCGCCGCCGAGGCCTTCCGACGAAATGGCTTTGCGGCGACGACAATGGAGGAGATCGCTCGACGGTTGCACATGACCAAGGGGAACCTCTACTACTACTTCAAGAGCAAGGAGGAGATCCTCTACTTCTGCCAGGATTATTCGCTCGATCTCTTGCTCGCGCGTCTGGAGGAGGTGCGCGCGAGCGCGGCTCCTCCCGATGAGCAGTTGCATCGGCTGATCCGCGATCAGGTGAGCATCATCTTGGACGAATTGAAAGCGTCGGCCATGCACGCGGATTTTCACATGCTCTCTCCGCGTCGGTTGCGGGCGATCATTCGAAAGCGGGATCAGTACGAACGCGGGATTCGGGAGATCATTCGAGAAGGCATGGCGCAAGGGATCTTTCGAGACGGAGATCCGAAGCTGCTCGCCTTCGCCATCCTCGGGGCGATCAACTGGACGGTTCGATGGTTCTCCCCTCAGGGCCCTCGATCGGCGCAGGAGATCGGCGAGGTCTTCGCCGAGTATTTAGTCCGAGGCTTGAGGGCGGAGAAGGCCGATGGCGAAGCTCGGACGTCGTCCTAAGGAGGCGGATATGGAGAGAGAGTGGCGATTCATCACCCTGCAGGTGAACGGTGAGAGACATACGCTGGCCGTCCCCGTTTACAAGACGCTTCTCGAAGTCTTGCGGGAGGACTTAAATCTGACGGGGACGAAGCACGGATGCGAGTTGGGGGAGTGCGGCGCGTGCACGGTCCTCGTGGATGGGGAGCCGGTGCTCTCGTGTTTGGTGTTACCGGTGGATCTCGAAGGGCGGGAGATCCTCACCATCGAGGGGCTGATGGAGGGCGGGCGCCCGCATCCGTTGCAGATCGCCTTTGCCGAGACGGGGGCGGCGCAGTGCGGGTACTGCACGCCGGGCATTGTGCTCTCGGCCAAGGCCCTGCTCGATCGCAATCCTGTGCCCACGCGGCAGGAGATCAGGGAAGCCCTCTCGGGGAATCTCTGTCGCTGCACGGGATATCTCCACATTCTGGAGGCTGTCGAGCGGGCAGCCGTGCGATGGCGAGAGATGCGCGCGGCCTCCGGGGGATTCTGAGGGAGGGAAGAGATGTTCGAGGTGATCGGAAAGCCGTGGCCGAAGGTGGATGCGCTTCACAAGTGCACGGGGGAGACGCGCTACGCGGATGATGTGTACCTGCCGCGCATGCTCTATGCGAAGATTTTGCGGAGTCCGCATGCGCATGCGCGTATTCGGAGAATCGATGTGAGTCGAGCGCGGGCCCTGTCGGGAGTCCACGCGGTTATCACCGGACAGGACCTGCCGACGCGGTTTGGGATTCTGCCGGTCAGTCAGGACGAGGAAGCGCTGTGCGTGGAGAAGGTGCGATATGTGGGCGACCCGGTGGCAGCCGTCGCTGCTGCGGATGAATGGACAGCCGAGGAAGCACTCCGTCTCATCGAGGTCGAGTATGAACCGCTGCCCGCGCTCATGACTCTGGAGGAAGCTGTGGCTGAATCGTCCGTGCGCATTCACGAGTATGGAGACGGCCCGAACATCCATAAGATGGTCTCGCTGGAATTCGGCGATGTGGCAGCCGGATTCGCGCGGGCGGAGTATGTGCGAGAGGATATTTTCTTCTATGCGGGGAGCACGCACTTGCCGCTCGAGCAACATGCGGCCGTCGCTCACTATGGACCCGATGGAAAGCTCACGCTGTGGAGCAGCACGCAGACGCCACATTATGTGCACCGCGCGCTGGCGAAAGTCCTGGAGATGCCTCCGAGTCGTATCCGCGTGATCGCGACGCCTGTCGGCGGGGGCTTCGGGGGCAAGAGCGAACCGTTCTCGCATGAGATCGTCGTCGCGAAGCTCGCCATGCTGACCGGGCGTCCGGTGAAGATCACTCTCACGCGCGAGGAGGTCTTTTACGCGCATCGAGGTCGGCATCCCGTGCTCCTCTGGATCAAGACGGGCGTCCGACGCGATGGGACGATCACGGCCATGCATGTCCGCTCGTTTCTGGACGGAGGGGCATACGGCAGCTATGGCGTGGCGACGACGTACTATACAGGGGCATTGCAGACGGTCACCTATAGGATCCCGTGCTATAAGTTCGAGGGGGTGCGGGTCTTCACGAATAAGCCACCTTGCGGTCCCAAGCGCGGACATGGAACGCCGCAGCCACGGTTCGCCCTAGAGGTCCATCTGGATAAAATCGCTGAGGACCTCGGGCTCGATCCTGTGGACGTGCGACAGCGCCAGATCGTCGAGGCCCCTTCGATCACGGTGAATTGGCTGCCCATCTCCAGTTGCGGGCTCCGGGCCTGTATAGATCGTGTCGTCGAAGCCTCGAGATTTCGTGAGAAGTTCCGCCGCTTGCCCTTCGGACAAGGGGTGGGGTTCGCCTGCAGTGCGTATCTGAGCGGAGCGGGATTGCCGATCTATTGGAACGACATGCCGCATTCGGGAGTCCAGATCAAGATTGATCGAGGAGGGGGAGTGACCGTCTTCTGCGGGAGCGCAGATATTGGGCAAGGATCCGATTCCGTCCTCGCCTATATAGTCGCTGAGGTCCTGGGGATCTTGCCCGAGGACATTCGCGTCGTGACGGCGGACACGGATATGACGCCGGTGGATCTCGGCAGCTATTCCAGTCGCGTGACTGTTATGGCGGGGAATGCTGCGGTGGAGGCGGCGGAGAAGTTGCGGCGCTTGCTCTTTCGCGCTGCTGCTGAACGTCTCGATATCCCTGAGGATCAGCTCATGGCGCGTGGGCGGCGTATTTTCGATCAGGCCGATCCGGATCGCGGACTGGAGTTCGCCGAGGCGGCTCAGCTCGCGGAAGCACGCTTTGGCACACTCGGAGCTGTCGGAAGCTATACGCCTCCGAAGCCGCCGGGACGATACAAGGGTGCGGGTGTAGGCCCATCGCCGTCCTACAGTTATTCTGCGTGCGTCGCTCAGGTGTCGGTGGATCCGGAGACCGGGTTCGTTCGGGTGGAGAAGATCTGGATTGCTCATGACGTGGGGAGGGCCATCAATCCTCGCTTGGTCGAGGGGCAGATTCATGGGAGCGTCTACATGGGAGTGGGCGAAGCGCTCATGGAGGAAAGCGTCTTTCGTCCGCGCTATGGGGTGCACAAAGCGCCTTCGATGCTCGACTACAAGAGCCCGACGACGTTGGACATGCCCGAGGTGGAGTGTTTCCTGATTGAGACGAATGATCCCCATGGTCCGTTCGGCGCGAAGGAGGCTGGGCAGGGACCCTTGCTGCCCGTCCCTCCCGCCATCGCGAACGCCGTTTACGATGCTGTCGGGGTGCGCATTGACGAGTTACCCATTACACCGGAGAAGGTGCTAAAGGCCTTGGAGGACAAAGCGCGCGGAGGGTCTGGACGTATCGGTCCAACCTCCATCCCGATACTCACCTGGCCGGAGCCGATTCGCGTCGAGCCTCCACCGGAGTGGAGAGAGAGCTCTCGAGGCTCTTCCTGAGGAGGGAAGATCATGCTGCGACTCCCCCCGTTTCGATACTATGCTCCGCTGTCGCTTGAAGAGGCGCTTCGAATCCTGAGCGATCATGGCCCGCAGGCTCAGATCGTCGCCGGAGGAACGGATCTCTATCCGAAGATGAAGCGGCGGCAGATCGAGCCACGCGTCCTGGTCAGCGTGCGGCGGATTCCCGAGGTGATGCGTCTTGAGGTGACCGCCCGCGATGGGGTGACACTCGGAGCGGGTCTCACGCTCGCGCGCGTGCTCGCGCACGCCGAGCTCGCTCTCGCGTATCCGGCCCTTGCGCGCGCCTGCGCGATGATCGCTCATCCGCCGATTCGCTCCATGGGAACGATCGGTGGGAATCTGTGCGTGGACACGCGCTGCACCTACTACGATCAGACCTTCTTCTGGCGCGAGGCGATCGGGTTCTGCTTGAAGAAGGATGGGACGACCTGTCCTGTCGCCCCCGGAGGAACGCGCTGTTGGGCCATCTCCTCATCCGATGGGGCTCCGGTGATGGTCGCCTTGGGCGCACAACTCCGTCTCATTGGTCCGCGGGGGGAGCGCACGATCGCTGCTGAAGAATTCTATCGGGACGACGGGATTCGGTACGTCGCCAAGGAGCCCGATGAGATCCTCGTGGAGATTCGGTTGCCTCGTCTCGAAGGATGGAGGAGTACGTACGGGAAGTTGCGTCGGCGAGGGTCCATAGATTTCCCCGTTCTGGGAGTCGCCATCGCCCTGCGAGTGGAAGCGGGATGGTGTCGAGAAGCCCGCATCGTCCTTGGAGCTGTGGGGTCATGTCCGAAGAGAGCTCGTGAAGCCGAACGCCTTTTGGAGGGAGAACGGCTCGAGCCGGATGTCATCGAAGCCGCTGCGCAGGCGGCTGCTCGTGCGATCCGACCCCTCGACAACGCCGATTTCCTTCACCTCTACCGGAAGAAGATGGCAGCGGTCTTCACCCGACGGGCCTTATGCGAGTTGGCGCGTCCCAGCGCCTGAGCACATGGAACCGAGTGGAGAACGGTCCCCCGGGAGAGCTCATTGCGTCCCCCATTGCTCACCGCCGGGTTCGGCAAGGGGGCAGAGGGGCGATCCGGTCGGAGAGATGTTCGCACGGGGGATGCGGGCCGGGAAAGATCCTGGAGGCGGCGCTGGGATTCGAACCCAGGTATCGAGGTTTTGCAGACCTCCGCCTTACCACTTGGCTACGCCGCCTCGTCTCGAGCGGAAATTATAATCGGCGAAGGCTCATATTTTCAACCGCCCGTTCCCCGCTTCGGGCGGTTTGTCAGGACCCGAGTTCTGACAGTCAGCCTTCGCCGATTCTATGAATCCCTGGAGCGGGAGACGGGATTCGAACCCGCGACTTCAACCTTGGCAAGGTTGCACTCTACCGCTGAGTTACTCCCGCTCATGCCACAAGAAATTGTACTCGCGTCTTCCTCTTTGTCAAGGGGGAGGCGCCCAAGTTTGGACAGGACATGAGACAGAGATAAGCGAAGGGACCTCCCCATGGGATAAAGCGGGTCCCCTGAGCAACCGTCCAGTGGCACATCATTGCCGGAACCGCTTTCGCCTCCTTCTCGGTCCTCGTCTTTCCTCTTGTCCCCCTCACTCAGAGAGGCAGATCGAGAGACCGGAGAGGATTCCGTAGTGGCACGCTCCCGCGAGGGGATCGCTTGATTCTCGTCCACCTTTGTGCGTAGAATACGGCCCTTGAGAAGGCGGAGAGGGACGATGGCGGTGAGGTCAGGGGAAAAGGTGAGGAGTGCACGTCAGGGGAGGAGAGGGACACGGATTCTTATCTTTCTGCTCATGGTGGGGAGTATGAAGACGACTCTTCTGGACGCTCAGGAAGTCTCTCGGGATGTTCTCGTCGCGCACGCTGCCGAGCAGATGCGCGAGAAGCTCATCGCGTGGCGGCGTGATTTTCACATGTATCCGGAGCTCTCTAATCGTGAGGAGCGCACGTCCCGCCTTGTGGCGGAGTATCTTCGTCAGCTCGGGCTGGAGGTCCGGACAGGGATCGCGCGGCATGGGGTCGTCGCCATCTTGAGAGGAGCGTTGCCCGGCCCCGTCGTCGCTTATCGCGCGGATATGGACGCCTTGCCGATCGAGGAGGTCTTAGATGTCCCGTACAAGTCGCGGCATCCGGGAGTGAAACATGCCTGCGGGCATGACGCGCACACGGCGATCGGATTGGGCGTGGCAACTCTTCTCAGCCAGATGCGCGATCGTGTGCGGGGGACGGTGAAGTTCCTCTTCCAACCGGCGGAAGAAGGCCCTCCTCCGGGTGAGGAAGGAGGAGCGCGGTTGATGATTAAAGAGGGCGCCTTGGAGGATCCGCGGCCGCAGGCCATCTTTGGCCTTCACGTCGATCCCCGCGTGGATGTGGGGAAGATCGCTTATCACAAGGGACCGGCCATGGCATCGGCCGATCTCGTCGAGATCACGATTCGCGGCAAGAAAGTTCACGGCGCCTACCCCCATGAAGGGGTGGATGCTCTGGTCATCGCCGCGCATGCGGTCACGGCGCTTCAGACGATTCGAAGCCGGCGCATTGATACCTTTCAGCCTTTTGTGCTCACGCTCGGGAGCATCCACGGCGGAAATCGGCACAACATCATCACCGACGAGGTGAAACTGCAAGGGACATTGCGCACGCTCGATGAGAACGTGCGCGCTCGAGTGGTCGAGATGATGCATCAAACGCTCAAGGGCGTGACCGAGGCGCTCGGGGGCTCCTATGAGCTGACGGTCGAGGAGGGGGCGGCGGTGACCTACAATGATCCGCATCTGGTCGAGGAGACGTTGCCGACGCTCCGGCGCGTGCTCGGCGAGGGCAACCTCGTCACACCACGCCCGCATATGGGAGCAGAGGATTTCAGCTATTATGCGCAAGTGGTTCCCGGCTTCTTCTTCTTCCTCGGCGTGCGGAATGAGGCCAAGGGGATCACGGCGATGATTCATACCCCGGAATTCGATCTCGATGAGGATGCGCTTCCGTTAGGGGTGAAGGTGGCGGCGAGCATTCTGCTCGACTATCTGGAACGTCATGCCGCGGCTGCCGCGCGGTGACGGGGTGAGGAGGGGGATGAACGCATCGTCGCTCGTGGACATCGCGCGAGACTATATCGAGCGGGAGCGGCCTCGGCGAAGGGAGCAAGCCGAGGCGCGCGTTCTTCCTGTTCGCAAGCGGCTCACGGTCGAAGGGGAATTCCGGCTCGTCCATCCCGGCGTGATTTGGGAGGCGTGTCAGACCTGGCTCGATGAAATGCGCCGCTTCGGACATGACGTTGTGGACTATGTCCTCCACCACCCGGAGGCGCAGCCGCATCTGGCGGTGTCGGACGAACTCGAACGCTTTCGCCGGTTCACGGCCGACTGGCTCGCCGAGGAGCTGCAGACCTATGTCCTGCCCCGGTGTATCGAGTTCATGCGAGAGCGCGGCATCCATGTGGAGCAAGAGGTGCGCATCGTCCGGCATCGGGCCGAGGTGGTCCTCGCTCAGGTGATCAAAGAGGTCCTCATGAAGATTCATCTCGCGGCTCGAAAGACGCACGCCGTCTCCTCCTGAGAGGGGAGCGGCTCAGTGGCGGCGCCTCTTCTTCATGAGGAGGACGAACACGATCGCCACAACGCCGCCAAGAAGAAGCCACGGCGAGATCTGTCGCAGTATAGGAATGGCCCTCGTTCCGAATCGCGCTCCGAGATATCCCTCCACGCCGTATCGCACCAGACGACCCAGGAGAACACCTGCGAGAAATCGCCCGCGCGGCATTCCTAGGATTCCGGCCATCGCGATCATCGGCTTGGCTGGAAATGGCGGGGGAAGGAAGACAGCAAGGGCGAGGGCCAGCAGATCATACTGATCGAGGAACCGGCGGATCCGCTCGCGTTGAGGAGGAGCCAGGCGCGAGAGCATGCGGTCGCCTGCCTGTCGTGCGATCGTGTAGAGAGTGAGACACCCCACCGCAGAGCCCATCGTCGTAGCCCCCACGTAGAGGGGAGCGCGTTGCGGATGCCACATCGAGAAGAGGATCAAGGCGCCATCCGGCCCCCCTGCCAGAGGAATCATCGCCGAGTCGAGGAGAGCGATCGTGAAGAGTCCGATCGGACCGAGGGTGAGAAAGGTCTCCATCGTGGAGTTCATGCGCGTTGGTGCTTATGGTGTGCTGACGGAGAAGGAGCATTCCGTGATCCGCTCTCTGCGGGGCCTGGTCCTTGGCGTCGGATCTTGCGGGCGCACACAATCCCCGAGCCGATCAAAGCGACAGTCCCGATTCCGAGGATGATCATCCCCCAATGCTCTCGCATGTACTGCAGAACAGCGCGGCCGTAGAGGAGGGTGAGGATGCCTTCGGTATAGTAGCGCGCGGATCGCGCCAGCAAGATCGTGAGGACGAACTTCGCGCGAGGATATCGCAGCGCACCGGCCGTCGCAACGAAGATTTTGAAGGGCGTGGGAGGAGGGCACAGCGCCGGAATGAGCAGCGCCAAGACGCCGTATCGCGCATAGAATTGTTCAACCCGGTTTACGCGTTCGGCTGAGAACCGCCGTCGCAGAAACGTCTCTCCGCCTTTTCGAGCCAGCGTGTACAGGAGAAGGCAGCCCAGGGCGGATCCGATGGCCGCCAACAGCGGCCAATAGAGCACTTCCACCGGGCGATGAAGAATGCGCGTGACGACGATCACGTCATTGATCTCCGGAATCGAGAGAAGCGAGGAATCGAGCACAGCGATGAGGATCATCCCCATGGGGCCGAGTTCGAGAAGGATATTCGTGATCACTTCCCCCACTGTACCGAACATAGCACCGACTCCGAGATCGCGCGAAAACAGAAAGTTTAGTCGCTGGCCCCGAGGCTGTCAAAAACGCCGAAACTCTCCACCTCATGGTCACACACGGGCAGATCGGGGACGCGGGGACGAAGTGCGGATGAGTCGTCCCCACAAAATGGGAACCTATGGGCTTGGGGGCATTCGCCCGCTCTGGGCCGACGTCTTCGGGAGTCGAAGCTGAGGAATTTCTGCGACACTGAAGAGGAGTTGACGCGACGGCCTTCGGTCGGGTATCGTTGGGGCCTATGCTGGAGGGGACACAGGGGATCATCTTCGGGATCGCGAACAAACGGAGCATTGCCTGGGCCATCGCTCAGCGTTTCGATGCCGCGGGCGCGCGGCTCGCGCTGACGTACCAGAACGAACGGCTCGGGGAGAACGTGCGCGAGCTGGCCGCGACCCTGCGACAGCCCCCTGTGATCCTTCCCTGCGATGTGACAGAGGAGTCCCAGATTGAAGCCGTCTTTGAAACGCTCGCTCGGGAATTCCGTCATCTTGATTTCCTCGTTCATTCGATCGCGTTCGCTCCGCGCGAGGATTTGGAGGGAGCGTTTCTTCACACCTCGCGCGAAGGGTATCGCATCGCCCATGAGGTGAGCGTCTACTCGCTCATCGCCCTCGCGCGCCGCGCCGCGCCGCTCATGGAGGAGCGGGGGGGGAGCATTGTCACCTTGACCTATTTGGGGAGCGAGCGCGTGATGCCGGGATATAATGTCATGGGCGTCGCCAAGGCCGCTCTCGAATCCGCAGTGAAATATCTCGCCGCTGAACTGGGGCCGAGGGGGATTCGCGTCAACGCGCTCTCGCCGGGCCCAATCAAGACGCTCGCAGCCAGCGGCGTCCCCGGCTTCTCCCGCATGCTGAAGCACGTGGCGCAAACGTCTCCGCTTCGACGGAACACGGATCCGGCCGAAGTGGCTGACGCGGCGCTCTTTTTCGTGAGCCCGCTCTCGCGCGGTATCACGGGCGAGGTCCTCTTTGTGGACGGTGGCTATCACATTATGGGGATGACGGCGACGGAGCCGTCGGACGAGGGATGAGGATAGCCGTAGCGTCCTCCTCAGCGTGGCGGCAGATTCGAGGACTCCGTTCGTCGAGCGGTCAATTTCAGGACCCAGGCGAGCCGAGGATCTCCACCCTCAGCTCGCCAGAAGCCGTGATCACCGAAGGTGGGTGCTGAAGAATTCCAACGTTCGTCGCCAGGCATCTTCCGCCGCCTCTCGATTGTACACCTCTGGGCGCGTGTCGTTGAAGAACGCGTGATCCACCCCCGGATAGATATGAATCTCGGCCGTCTTCCCGAGCTGCTTCAGCTGCGCTTCCAGCTGCCGCACCGACTCCGGGGTTACAAACTGATCTCGCTCAGCGTAGATGCCGAGCACGGGGGCGCGCAGCTTCTCTAAATTGGGCTTCACATTCGGGTGCCCGCCGTAGAAAACGACGCATGCGTCCACGTGCGGATTCTCGCACGCCGCATAGAGCGAGAGCGCGCCCCCCATGCAAAACCCGATCGTGCCGATCTTCTTGGGTTCGACCGAGGAGTGCGCCAGCAGATACTGAACCGCTCCGCGCAACTCCTTCTCTGCCTCGTCAATGCGAAGGGCCATCATGAGCTTGCCGGCCTCATCCGGGGACGTCGTCGTCTGTCCATGATAGAGGTCCGGAGCGAGGGCCACGTATCCGGCGGCGGCGAAGCGATCGCAAATGTCCTTGATGTGATCCACAAGACCCCACCACTCTTGAATGACGACGACGCCCGGGCCCTTGCCCGCGGGGAGCGAGAGATAGCCCGTGACCGTCTTTCCGTTCGCAGGGAATTCGACCATGTGTCCGGCCATAACCTCCTCCTTGTCGGTGATGGTAGTGAAGGAAGGTTATAGCGATCAGCGAACGGCGTGTCAAGTTCATGCCGAGAACCAAAATTCCCCAGGTGGGAGAAGGCGGGAAAGGGCAGGGAGATCGCAGTAATGGTGCCACGTTTCACAGGGTGAGTCAGCGGAGCGAGATTCGCTAGGGGAAACCGAAAGATGAGTTCTCCTCGAGATCGGGATGGGCTATAATCAGCGCGTAAGAGTGCAACTTCGGAGGAGGGAGGTATGGGCGCACGAACGCGCGCGAGGGAGACCGGTGATGGGCCTCAGGCGGAGATTGAGGCTTTGCGCCAAGAGCATCGGGTTCTGTTGGAGGAACTGCGACGCTTGGATCGGTCGTTGGCGCAGCTTTCGCTGAAGCGAGCCGAAGCGGCGGCAGTGATTCCCGTTTTGGAATCCTTACATACGCTTCTTGTGGATCACGTTCATCCGCATATGCTGAGGGAGCGCCGAACCTTGCATCCGCTCCTTCGGCGGAGCCGCCTCTCGCGTCAGCGAGAGATCCGGGCCATCATTGCCGGAGATAATGGATTGGAACGGGAGTGTCGTCAGCTCAAGCGTGCCGTGCAACGGCTCAAGCGCGAGAAAGATGAGCGCGAGACCGTTCAGCAGGTGATCGCCATTGGCGAGGGGATTATCGAGGTCATCATCGAGCACGTCCACCGCGAGGAACAGGTTCTTTTCCCGAAGTTGGAAGAAGAGCTCTTGACCTCAGCGGGGGGGCACTCCTCACGCTCTGAGGATCGTGAGCGGGACCCGGTTCGCCCCTCTCGTGCGTAGGCGTGGTGGTCGCGCCGAATCACCATACTCTTGCGAATCTCTCCGGATGGACTCCTGAGCGACTCCGTGCGCGCGAGTACGTTCCGGGTCTCGGACGCCCTCTGATGTCGCCCCTTAATCTCGTTCCAGATCACCTTTAAGTCGTACAAGACGGTCGAACAGGCGGATCCTAAACTATATTGGCTCTGAAGGTGGCGAGCGTGTGAAACGACTGGGAGGTGTACGAGGCATGAAGAAGTCTCCTGTGCTCAATGCCTTCAATCATCCGAGCTTCGAGGTAGGTGGCGTGGCCGGTTCCGCCAGCATTATGTCGACGACGTTCGGACAAACAACGACGGCCACAGGGCCTCGGGAGATTCAAATTCGACTCAAACTGAGTTTCTGAAGTCACCAACATCGGGGGGGGACCAGACCGCCCATGAGTGATGATGCTGCCAACATCGCCCAATCTCCTCATTGTTAAGCCCCCCCGATGTTATTCGAGGACTGAAAGGGGAACTATCGCGAGCATTCATGACGATCAAGGGGGGGAATATGCGAAGGTGGATTGGTTTGGGGATGGCTTTTCTCATCATCGGAGCTCTGAACGTCCCCGGAAGGGGGGGAGAGAGTTCGCAGGGGCGGAAGGTCACTGTTCCGAATAAGGTCCCGTTGGCGGCGATTCCGTTCGAGGCGACGGAGGTCCGCCTCTTGGACGGACCATTCCGGGAGGCATTAGAAAGGAGCGGGCGGTATATCCTGAGTTTGGATGTGGATCGGCTGCTTCACAATTTCAGGGTAAATGCCGGGTTGTCGTCTTCGGCTCAGCCCTATGGCGGGTGGGAGGCTCCGGACGTTGAGCTACGAGGACATACGGTCGGGCATTATCTGACGGCTTGTGCGCTCATGTATGCCAGGACCGGAGACGAGCGGTTCAAGGCACGAGCGAATCATATGGTGGCGGAGTTGGCGCGGATTCAGGAAGCGCTTGAGCGACGGGGATTCCATCGAGGGTACCTCTCGGCCTTCCCTGAGGAGTTCATTGATCGTGTGGAGAGGCGGCAACGCGTATGGGCTCCGTACTACACACTTCATAAGATCATGGCCGGGCTGCTTGATGTCTACATATATTGTGACAACGCGCAGGCCCTCGCAGTGCTCCTCAAGATGGCGGAGTGGGTGAAATTCCGGATGGATCGCCTGACGCGCGAGCAACAGCAGAACATGTTGGAGACCGAATATGGTGGAATGAACGAGGTCCTTGCCAATCTCTATGCCGTCACGGGGGATCCGGAGCACCTGCGACTGGCGCGCCTCTTCGATCACTACCGGCTCTTCGAGCCGTTGTCGCGAGGAGAGGATCCGCTGGACGGGCTTCATGCGAACACGCAGATTCCGAAGATCATCGGTGCTGCCCGCGAGTATGAGTTGACTGGTGAGAAATGGTACGCGGATATTGCCACGTTCTTCTGGCGGCGCGTTGCGCTGCATCGCTCGTATGTCATCGGTGGCCATAGCGATGGCGAGCGATTCTTCCCCATCTCCCAATTCTCGCGGCGATTGGGGCCGGCGACGGCGGAGACGTGCAATACGTATAACATGCTGAAGCTCACGCGCCACCTCTTCAGCTGGGAGCCGAAGGGCGAATACATGGACTTTTATGAGCGCGCGTTGTTCAACCATATCCTAGCCTCGCAAGATCCGGCGACGGGGATGATGTGCTACTATGTGCCGCTTCGACCAGGAGCCTTCCGGACGTACTCGACGCCGGAGAATTCCTTCTGGTGTTGTGTGGGGACAGGGATAGAGAACCCTGCGCGGTATGGAGAGGCGATTTACTTTCACGACGAGCGTTCGCTCTATGTGAACCTGTTCCTCGCTTCAGAAGTGCGGTGGAGTGAGAAGGGTGTGCGCGTGGAGCAGCGGACGCGGTTCCCCGAGGAGGACCGGACGCTCTTGGTCATCCATGCGGAGCGTCCCGTTCGTTTCGCCATGAAGATCCGATATCCGGGGTGGGCGACATCGGGAGGGCGAGTTTTTGTGAACGGTCAACGGGAATCGGTCGCAGCGACGCCGGGATCGTATCTGACGATTGAGCGGGAGTGGAGAGGGGGAGATACGGTGGAGGTGCAGTTCCCCATGAGCCTTCGCATAGAGGCCATGCCGGACGACCCCACGATGATCGCCGTGCTCTATGGTCCTATCGTCCTGGCGGGAGATCTGGGCACGGAAGGCTTGGTGGAATCCGAGCGCTATGGACCGAGTGCTCCCCGCCTTGGTCGCATCCGGCCTGTGGAAGTACCCGTTTTCGTCACCACCCATGCGCGGGATGTCTTGACGAAAGTCAAGCCGGTAGCCGGAGCGCCGCTGACATTTCGAACGGAGGGACTCGGCCAACCCCGCGACGTGACGCTGGCGCCGTTCTACAAGCTGCACGACCGGCGGTATACCGTCTACTGGAAGGTTTATACACCGGCTGAGTGGGAGAAGCGAAAAGCGGAGATCGCGGCACGCGAAGCCCGGCGTCGCGAGATCGAGCGTCTGACTATAGATGCGGTGAACCTGGACGATCCGCAGAGCGAACGCGCTCACAACTTCCAGGGCGAGAACACGATCGAGGGGTACTTCGAGGGACGACGTTGGCGCGCTGCCCGTAACGGATGGTTCAGCTATGAGGTGAAGGTCACCCCGGATCGTCCGGTACTTCTCGTTTGCACCTATCGAGGGAGCGAAGGTCCTCCCCGTGCCTTCGACATTTTCGTCGAGGGGGAGAAGATTACAACAGAGCAGTTAGAGATTCATCCCACTGAGCTGTTCGATAAAGAGTATCCTCTTCCGGAACGGCTCACGCGAGGTAAGGAGCGTGTTGTCGTGAAGTTCCAGGCGCATCCGAATGCTATCGCGGGAGCTGTTTTCGACGTTCGCACAGTCGCCCGAGAGGAGCGGCGTGAGTGATCCTCGCGCAGGGGATCTCGAGCAGAGCCCCTGCAGAGAGATTCATTGTTGGGGGACCTCCCCGGCGAGTGCATTCCAATCGGGAGGCTCGACGCCGAGCAGATGGTGGACGAAGAAGTCGTACATCTTCCTCAGGCCATAAGGGCCTCCCATCGTATGTCCCTGACCGGGAAGAACAAGCAGATCGAACGTCTTATTCGCCTTGATGAGCGCGTTGACGACCTGCATTGTGGATGAGGGATCCACGTTCGTGTCCAGCTCGCCGACGATGAGCAGGACTTTCCCCGCAGCCGATGTACATTCTCCACATTCGAGGAAGCCGCATAGTGCGGTCCGACGGGCCACCCCATCCATTGTTCGTTCCACCAGATTTTATCCATGCGATTGTCGTGGCAGCCGCAGGAGGATACGGCCACCGTGTAGAAGTCGGGGTAAAACAGAAGGGCCGCCAGCGCGTTCTGACCTCCGGCGGAGTGCCCGTAGATGCCCACGCGGGTGAGGTCATAGTACGGATATTTCGCCGCCACCGCTTTATGCCAGAGGATTCGGTCGGGGAATCCGGCATCGCGCAGGTTCTGCCAAGCGACGTCGTGAAAGGCTTTCGAGCGATTCGCTGTCCCCATTCCATCAATTTGGACGACGATGAATCCGAGCTCGGCCAGGGATCGCATGGGAGAGTAAACGCTGAAAGACTTCGGCACGAACGATCCCTGTGGTCCGGCGTAGATGTTCTCGATGACGGGATACTTCTTCGAGGGATCGAAGTTCGTCGGGCGGATGATGATGCCCCAGATGTCGGTCTTCCCGTCGCGCCCCTTAGCGACGAAGACCTCTGGGGGGCGCCATCCGGCCGCCAGCAGCTCCGCGATTTGGCCGCGCTCTACTTCCATGAGTATCTTTCGATCCTCCGTGCGGCGGAGCTCCAAGATCGGAGGCTGATCCACGCGGGACCAGAGATCCACGTAGTAGGCCATGTCCGAGGAGAAACTGACGGTGTGATCTCCGTTCGCTTCGGTCAGCGCCACAAGGCCACTACCCTCGAAGTTGATCCGGTAGTAGTGAATGAAGTAGGGATCTTGATCTGGATACATGCCACTGGCCTGGAACCAAATCTGGCGCCTTTCTTCGTCCACTTTCACAACGCCACGAACGACCCACGGTCCTTTGGTGATTTGATTCTTGACCTTTCCTGTGAGGCCATCGTAGAGATAGAGGTGTCGCCATCCATCGCGCTCGGAGGCCCAGATGATTTCTCGCCCATCGTTCACATCATAGCGATATCGAGTCCCCGTCTCGCGGTGGTTCGGCGACAGCGGACGATAGGAGAAAAACGTCGCGCATTCCTCGTTGATAAGCGCCCGCGCCTGACCTGTTTGAGCGTCCACTTCAATTACGCGGTAAACCTGATGCCCTCGTTGATTGTATTCAAAGGTGAAGGCACGCCCATCCTTCCACCAGACGGGATTGGAGAGGCTATAGGGGTTGGGAAAGAGGAGGTTGTCAATGGGGATAGCCTTTCGCGCCTCCACGTCGAAGAGGACGGGGTGGGCAACGTCAAGGACGTCGCCGGGTTTCGCATACTCTCGGGTGAAGTGCTTGGGTTGGAGCTGATCGGCCGGTGAAGATTCAATGTAGTGAACTTCGCGGCGATAGCCCTGGCGCACGCGATAGGCGACGAGTCGCCGGGAATCCGGCGACCAGGTGAGCGAGGCAAACGTGTAAGCGTCGCCTTCGGAGCCGTCATAGCTGAGCGGGATGGATTCCGTGGTGCCCTTGGAGCGCACGAAGACGTTATAGTTGCGGATGAAGGCCTCCCATCGCCCGTCGGGAGAAGGTTTCACCTGGGGATCTTGAGCGGATCGAAGAGGGCTGAATGGAGGAGCGCGACGCGTTTGCGACATCTGCGGGGGGGAGGACGGTGGGAGGAAGACCATCCCATCGAAGACGTCGTTCTCGTACTCGCGCGGGGCATCCTCGTCGGAGCTGCGTCCACCCATCGGAGCCGGCGGTGCTGGGCCAACTCGACGGCAGGTATAATCGGAGAGCTCACATCTCCAGGTCGCCTCCAGGGCGACGAATTGAAGTGCTTGCTCGTGATCCACGAAAGTGAGGGTGGAGAAGGGAAGGGTCGTTGCTGTGTACGACCGTCCCGCTGCGGCTGAGAGCGCGGCCGCCAATCGCGCGTGGTCGAAAGCCGGTCGCTTGGTGAGTGTCTCCGCATCCACGAGCATGAACGCGTGTCCCCCCTTGACCGACTTCCGGTACCAAAACCGATGCGTTCCTTCGATCCACGCGACCTGATCCACAATGTCGAGTGCCAGTCCTTCGAAACGCTCGCGCAGGCGAAACGCTCGCTCGTAGTCGGCGCGCGTCCCCTGAGCCCACAGGGGGGAGAAAGGAGCCAGGAGGAGACAGAAGACGATCATTCCGAGAAGTGGACGATGGTTCCTCATAGCGCCGTTCCTCCGGTTCCAGGAGATCTCACATCAAGTCGTCTCGCGAGGGAGGCCGGAGGAATGCGTTGGAGCCGCACGCCTCCGGCCGATGGGCGTGACGACGAGGAGGCTTTGGCGGGGAACTCTCCCTCGCGATATGAGAGCGCATCTGTAAAGCTCCGACGCACTGGCATCACCTTGGTGCATTGGACGCTACAACAGCGAAAAACATTATAAAACCTAGCACGCTGAAGAAACCCTGTCTTGCATGGAATTATGGAACGCCTTTAAGGACGAGCCTAATCCGATTCAAATTCCCTTTGGATCGTTCAAGACACCGTTCGTAGTTTTTGCCTACACTGTCCTGCTGGATAAGAGATTGTGACTTGAGGGGATAGGCGCGAGAGCATACGCCGGCTCCCGCCGTTGATTTCGGCACCGGGTCTCGGCATCATAAGGGGGCGCGGGCGTATGAGGAAGGGGCCGCGCGGGGCTAATGAGGGCCTCATTCTTTGAGTGGGGAGGATGCCTTATGCATCGAAGGAGGGCGTGGATAGCGATCGCCGTGCTCTGGGCCATTCTGGGGGGGCACTGGGGGAGGATCGTGTGGGCCAAGGAGAGCGGGGCGCAACGAACCCGGTCGGCGCCCGGGAAATCGGAGCGAGCGAGCTCGGGAGTGGATGCGGATCTGGATACGTCACGCAGTGAGATTCGTCCTTTCATCGAGCGTTTCACCGCTGACCTGGGAAGCTTGAATCGCTTCTACACGATCCCGATCTCTCCGACCCGGCGGGAGCGACTGAAGGCATTCTATACCGAGTGGCTTCAGCGCTTAGAGGCTGTGCCTTTCGATGCCCTGAGTGTGGATGGACGCGTGGACTATATCCTCTTCAAGAATCATCTCCACTACCTGCTCCGACAATTGGACCTTCAAGCCCGCCACGTTGTGGAGATGGAGCCCCTCATACCGTTTGCGCGGACCATCGTCGCCTTAGAGGAGGCGCGTCGGCGCATGGAGCCGGTGCATCCGCAGCAGGTGGCCGAGCAGTTGACCCTGATGAGGAAGCAGATCGAAGAAGTGCGCCGCGCCGTGGAGGCGGGGTTGCGAGGGGGGCGCTCGGATGGTTGGCCTCGCGAGCGGGGGGAGGGCGCTCTCACCCCGATTTCGGTCACGCGGACGGTGGCGAATCGGGCGCTGCAAACGCTTCAGGACCTGCGGACCACCTTCCAGAGCTGGTTTACCTTCTACAACGGGTATGATCCGCTCTTCACATGGTGGGTGAGCGAGCCGTACCAATCAGCGGCACAGGCGCTCGGCAGCTATATGGAGTTCTTGGCGCAGCGCGTCATTGGCGTGCCGTTGGGAGAAGCGCCTCTGACGGTCAGGGGGCCTCAGCCGGGACAAGGAGGAGGCGGGCCACAGCGGGCGGCACAGGAGATTCGGCTTCCAGTTCCCCGGCCGGGCGAGGCGAGCGACATCATCGGAGATCCGATCGGTCGGGAAGCATTGCTGGTCGAACTCGAGCGCGAGATGATCCCTTATACACCGGAGGAGCTCATCGCTCTGGCCGAAAGAGAGATGGCCTGGTGCGAAAACGAGATGAAACGCGCCTCCCGCGAGCTCGGCTACGGAGATGATTGGAAGAAAGCCCTCGAATACGTCAAGACGCGCTATGTCGAGCCCGGCAAACAACCCGAACTGGTCCGTGATCTCGCCCAGGAGGCCATCGCCTTTTTGGAAGCGCGCGATCTGGTGACGATTCCTCCCCTTGCCAAAGAGACCTGGCGCATGGAGATGATGTCGCCCGAACGTCAACTGGTGAATCCCTTTTTCACCGGCGGCGAAGTCATCACCGTGTCCTATCCGACCCACACGATGCCGCACGAGGCGAAGATGATGAGCCTGCGGGGGAATAACAGGCACTTCTCGCGGGCGACTGTCTTTCATGAACTCATCCCCGGCCATCACCTGCAAGGATTCATGACGGCGCGCTATAAGCCCTATCGCAATCTCTTCAGCACGCCGTTCTGGGGCGAGGGGTGGGCGCTCTACTGGGAGTTGCTGCTGTGGGACTTAGGATTTCACAAATCGCCGGAGGATCGCATCGGGGCGCTCTTTTGGCGCATGCATCGGTGCGCTCGGATCATCTTCTCGCTCAAGTTTCATCTGGGAGAGATGACCCCGGAGGAATGCATCGCGTATTTGGTCGAGCGCGTGGGGCATGAACGCGCCAATGCCGAAGCCGAAGTGCGCCGATCCTTCGGGGGAGCTTACGGGCCACTCTATCAGGCGGCGTATCTGCTCGGCGGATTGCAATTTCGCGCCCTTTATCGAGAACTCGTGGAATCCGGCAAGATGACCGCTCGTGCTTTTCACGATGCCATTCTCCGAGAGGGGCGCATTCCCGTCGAGATGGTGCGCGCCATTCTCACCGGCCAGCCCCTCACTCGAGATTTTCGCGCCTCATGGCGATTCTACGATCTGGGGCAGCGGTGAAACGATCTCTCTCGCTGCGGGAGCCGGAGATGACGAAGCGAATCTCGCGTCGAGCCTTTCTTCACGGCGTCGGAATACTGGGGGCGAGCGCTGTGGCGGTTTCGGCTCGCTCCCGTTCGGGAACGCCGAGGATCGCCCTTCAGGTCCCCAACGGAACGATTCATCCTTTCACGTCTACGAGCGGCGTTCACGTTCCCTCGATGGGGGTGCGCGTGGCCGGGCGCTGATCCGTGGGGCCTCGGGTGGATGTTCGATCGCTCCGCGGCGTGTTTTTTTCGCGACCGCCTCCCGGTGTGGTAGAATTCACAATCCGCTTGTCGAAGGAGGGGGAGACGATGGGGGAGCGTATCGAGTTCGATGTCTTATTTGTGGGAGCTGGGCCGGCGAGCTTGAGCGGAGCCTTGCATCTGGCGCATCTGATCCAGCGACACAATGAACAGGTTGAGACGGGACACCTCCGGGAACGGCGCCTTGAGGTGAGCATTGCAGTGATTGAGAAAGGGCGCGAAGTGGGAGCACACATTCTCTCGGGCGCCGTTCTCGATCCTCGCGCGCTTCGGGAGCTGGTCCCGAATTTCCTCGAACAAGGAGCACCGTTGGCGACTCCGGTCGTTGAGGATCGGGTATGGTTCCTCACGCCGCATAGAAAGATCGCGGTCCCGATCATCCCCCCGCCCCTGCGGAATCATGGGCATTATGTCATCTCGCTCGGTCAACTCGTGAAATGGTTGGCCACTCTGGTCGAACGGGCGGGTGTGGATATCTTCCCGGAGTTCCCGGGCGTCGAATTGCTCATCGAAGATGGAGCGGTCGTCGGTGTGAGAACAGGCGATCGCGGGGTGGATCGGAATGGCAAGCCGAAGGGGAATTATGAGCCGGGCGTTGAGATCCGCGCGAAGGTGACCGTTCTCGGAGAGGGCGTTCGAGGCTCCCTGGCGAAAGTCCTCATCGAGCGATTCCGCCTGCAGGAGGGGAGGAACCCGCAGGTCTACTCCTTGGGGATCAAGGAGTTGTGGGAGGTCGAGCCGGGACGCATCGTACCGGGGACGGTCATCCACACCCTCGGGTACCCCTTAGACGCCCGGACCTTCGGCGGAGGATTCCTCTATGCGGGAGCAGATCGGCTCGTGAGTGTGGGGTTGGTTGTAGGCTTGAGCTATGAGGATCCGTGTCTGGACCCGCATCGGCTCTTCCAACAGTTCAAGCAGCATCCGGAGATCGCGCGGATCCTGAAAGGGGGCACGCTCGTCCGGTATGGGGCGAAAGCTCTGCCTGAGGGGGGATACTATTCGATTCCCCGGCCGTATGTGAGCGGGGCGCTCCTGATCGGCGATAGCGCCGGATTTTTGAACTCGCAGCGATTGAAGGGGATTCATCTCGCGATGAAATCGGGGATGCTTGCGGCCGAGGCGATCTATGAGGCGTTGCGAAAGGACGATTTCTCGGAACAGCAGCTCGCTCGGTATGAAGAGTTGATTCGGGCGAGCTGGATGCACGAGGAGTTATATCGGGTTCGGAATTTCCACCAGGCGATGGAACGGGGGCTTTGGTCGGGCCTGCTGCAGGCTGGGCTTCAGATGCTGACCGGGGGACGCGGGTGGCGAGATCCCCTGCCGGCCATTGCGGGGCATGCGCGGATGCGGAAGCTGGCCGAATATCCCGGCGGGAGGAATGCGGGATGCCCGCCCTCGGAATGGAGGCCTGATGGCGTTGTGACCTTCGACAAGCTGACGGATGTATACTATTCCGGGACCTCTCACGAAGAGGACCAGCCGTGCCATCTCCGCATCGCCGATTTCGATATCTGTCATACGCGATGTCCGATCGAGTATGGGAACCCGTGCGAGCGCTTCTGTCCGGCTCATGTCTACGAGATGGTTGCGACTCCGGAAGGGGGGAAGCGCCTTCAGATCAATGCGTCGAACTGCGTCCATTGCAAGACGTGCGACATCATGGATCCGTATCAGATCATCACCTGGGTGCCCCCGGAGGGAGGCGGGGGGCCGAATTATCTCATCCTCTGAGCCGTATTGGGGGCGACTCCGTCAGAGACCCTTTCTGGACTTCCCTCTTTGGCCCATTTCGGGTAGACTTGTTCTTACGGCGAGTGTGGAATCATGATAGCACGGGCCTTGACGATTGCGGGCTCGGATTCCGGTGGGGGAGCGGGAATTCAAGCGGATCTGAAGACCTTCACGGCGCTTCGGGTCTACGGGCTCTCGGTGGTGACGGCGATCACGGCGCAGAATACCTGTCAGGTGGCGGGAGTGATCGAGTTGCCCGCAGATTTCGTGCGTCTCCAGTTGGACATGGTCATGCGCGACATTGGGGCGGACGCAGTGAAGACCGGGATGCTCTCCAGCCCGGAGATCATCGAAGCGGTGGCCGAAGGGGTGCGGGAGCATGGAATCGAGCGGATCGTTGTGGATCCGGTGATGCGGGCTAAATCGGGCGACCGACTCCTGCGTCCGGAGGCGGAGGAGGCGCTGGTGCGGCGGTTGCTCCCGTTGGCGTATGTGGTGACGCCGAATATTCCGGAGGCGGAGGTTCTTGTCGGATGGCCGATTCGCTCGCGCGAAGATATGAAGAAGGCGGCGCAGCAGATCTTCGATCTGGGACCGCGAGCAGTTCTCGTCAAGGGGGGACATCTCGATGCGGGGCCAGAGGTCGTGGACATCCTCTATGACGGGCGGCAGTTTTATGAATTCACGGCGGAGCGTATCGGGACGCGAAATACACATGGAACCGGATGCACCTATTCGGCCGCGATTGCCGCATATCTGGCCAGAGGCGACGACATGCTCGAAGCGATTCGCAAGGCGAAGCACTACGTGACAATGGCGATTCGATACGGGTTCTCCATCGGCCAGGGACATGGTCCGCTGAACCACTTCTGGAAGGAAGGCGAGGCGATATAGCGCCAGTCGCCCACCGAGGAGGCCCCTCGGCCCGTTCAGAGGCAGACGAACACCCGCATCGGACGGTGTATCCGTGGAACAAGGCCAGCGTCAAGAACTCGCGAACCTTTACGCTGAAGGTTCGCATCTAAGTGAGGTGAAGTCTAGAATGAGGGGAAAGACAATGGTCGCCAAGGTGGCTCAACACGACATCACTTTAAACTTGCCCCGTCGGCCGACGACGGTCGAGCGGTATTTGAAGATCGTCAAATTCGCGCTCGGCCGCGATCGCGATGTCGAAGCGGTGGCGAAACATTTCGGGTGCTCTCCGGCGACGGTGCTCAATGCCATTCGCGCCTTCGGGGTGACCTACGATCAGGTGCGGCGGCGACGCTCGCTCCCGCAGTTGAAAGTGGCGGAGGAGTACATTAAACTTGAGCGGCGCTTGAGCGAGCGGGATCAGAAGATCGTCGAGATGTATAACAGTCCGGAGGCGCCGACGCTGGAGCAGATCGGGCGCGCTTTCGGCTTAACGCGTCAGCGCGTTCACCAGATTTTGAAGAAGGCGAAGGCGCTCGGGGTGAAACTCGCCGAACGCAAGACGCCTCCGGAGGGGCATTGGATCGAGCGCTGCCAGCTCTGTAAGCGACTCCTGGAGCTTCAGGACGAAGAACCGCTGCTGACGCGTCGCCAGATCGCCGCGCGGTTGGAGGTCCCCATCTGGGTCGTCCACTGGCATTTGAACCGGCTGAAGGCGCGCGGGCTCGTGAAGCGGCATTTCGGCTATTTCCGGAGCGAGCGGTTGATCCGAGCGATCACGCTCTATAACAGCCAACCGGACGTGAGCGCGTGGAAGCTCGGGCGTACGCTCGGATATAAGAACCTGCCGGGCATCTTCTGTGAGCTCGAGAAGCGGGGCTTGGGGTATTTGTTGCGCCCTCGGACCTACCGTGCCCGGGGGCGGCGTCGAGCGGCTCAGGCGGGAACGGTGATTGACGCCAAGCAGGTCTTCCGCAAGCAGCGTGGTCGCCGGGCTCGGTGACTCTCGACGGTCGCATTCCTCGAGAGCGCGAGAGGGAGTGTGAGTTCACGGAGCGTTCTGCGGCGGCTCGATCACAGGGATCCCGTCTTCGGAACATCACGGCGGAGCGGCCGGTGTCTGTCGCTGTGACGTGCGCGATCTCCTCCGGTCGTTGCATCCAGGGAAGGTCGTCCCCGATCACCGAAGCGAGGGGTTCGGTCAGCAGGAGAAGGAGCGATGGAGAAGCTGTGGGGCGGACGGTTTCGGGAAGAGTTGGATCCGGAGATCGCTCAATTCACGGCCTCGTTCGCTTTTGATCGTCGGCTCTTTCGCGCGGAGATTCGCACAAATATCGCCTATTGTCGCGCCTTGCAACGCGCCGGTATTCTCTCCGAAGATGAAGCGGCGCGGGTGTGTGAAGCCCTGGAGCGCCTTCTCGAATGCGCGGAACGCGATCCCGGATATTTCGATCGCTATCGCGCCGAAGATATTCACGGGTTCGTTGAAGCGCGCTTGGCCGAATGGGTGGGCGACGTGGCCTATAAGCTCCGCACGGGGCGAAGTCGGAACGATCAGGTGAGCACGGACCTTCGGCTCTATCTCCGCGAGCAATGCGATCTTCTGCTCGAGGATCTCCGCGAGTTGCAGATGGCCGTGCTCGATCTCGCCGAACGATATGCGGGGGTCGCCCTGCCCGGGTACACGCATCTGCAGCGAGCCCAGCCCGTTGTGTGGGCTCATTATCTGCTCGCGTACGTCGAGATGTTCGAGCGCGATCGGGAACGGGTGAGCGCGGCGCGCGCGCGCCTCAACGTCTTGCCCTTGGGCTCGGGAGCGCTCGCGGGGACGAGCGTTCCCATTGATCGAGAATGGTTGGCCCGGGAGTTGGGTTTCGAGCGCGCGTCCGGCAATAGCCTCGATGCCGTGAGCGATCGCGACTTCGTGATCGAGGTCCTTTTCGCGGCAGCTCTGCTGCAGATGCACCTCAGCCGCTTGGCCGAGGACTTCATCCTCTACGCGACCTCAGAGTTCGGATTCCTCACGCTCGGAGATGCTGTCTCTACCGGATCCTCGCTCATGCCGCAGAAGAAGAATCCCGATGCTCTGGAGCTCATCCGCGGGAAGACAGGGCGCGTCTTCGGCCATCTCCTGAGCGTGCTCACGGTGATGAAAGGGTTACCGCTTGCGTATAATAGGGACATGCAGGAGGACAAGGAGGCTGTCTTCGATGCCCTCGATACGGTGCGCGCGTGCGTGCGGGCGGCGGCGACGGTGCTTCGCCATGTGGAGCTGCATCCGGAGCGGATGACCCGCGCGGCTCTTGATGCGTACACGAATGCCACAGAATTGGCCGAGTATCTTGTGCGAAAAGGGATGGCCTTTCGTCATGCTCATGATCTCGTCGGACGGATCGTCCTCTACGCGGCGGAGGTCGGAAAAGGATTGAGCGAGCTCTCCCTGGAGGAATATCGGCGGTTTGCTCCTCAGATCGAGGAGGATGTGTATGAGGTGCTCTCGTTGGAGCGCGCGCTCGCCTCGAAGCGAGAGCTCGGGGGAACGGCTCCGGAGCGCGTCCGCGCGGCTCTTCGCGAGGCGCGGCAGCGCGTGGAAAGGTCTCCGCGACTCGGAAGCGAGGCCTCATCCTGAAGGGAGGGGAGCAGTGGGCTCGGGCGATCCCCCCTCAGGTCGGGCGGATCATCGTTCCTGATCCGGCGTCGGTGAAGATCTCCTGAAGCAGGGCATTCCGCCGACACCCGTTGATGATGTGCACTGTCGTCCGTCCGCGCGCGAGCAGGCGCAAGATGGCATCCGCCTTCGGCAACATTCCCTCCGTGAGGTATCCGCTCGCGAGTAATTCTTCCAATTCCGCGCGCGTCAGGTGCGAGAGCTTCGTCGTCGGATCGTCTCTCCGGAGGAAGAGTCCATCCACGTCCGTCAGCAGCACGAGCTTCTCGGCATCGAGATCGGCCGCCAGCTCAGCAGCGATGGTATCCGCGTTGATGTTGACGATGTTCCCCTGATCATCGGCGGCGAGGCAGCAGACGACCGGCAGATATCCGTTTTCCATCAGGAGACGCAAGAGTCGGCCGTTGACGGCCTCCACATCGCCGACGTGGCCATAGTCAACCGTCTCCTCGCGCCCCGTCGTCGGATTCCAGAGGCGTTGCGGCTCTCTGCGACGAGCGCGGACAAGGTGGCCATCGAATCCCGTGAGGCCTACTGTCGGAACGCCCGACCGATAGAGGGCTGCCGCCACCTCCGTGTTGATCTTCCCGGCGAAGATCATCTTCGCGAGCTCTAATGTCTCGTCATCGGTGACGCGTCGCCCGAGGATGATCCTCTGCTCGACCCCCAGACGTCGGGCGAGGTGCGTCACTTGATTCCCTCCGCCGTGCACGACGATGATGTGAATCCCCACCTGGTGGCAGAGAGCGATCTCTTCCGCCAACGATTGCCGCGTCGTCGGATCTTCGGTGACCTTGCCGCTCAGCTTCACGACGAAGATCTTCCCCTTGAACTTCTGGATGTAGGGGAGCGCTTCGCGCAGAAGCTCCAAACGATCGGTCATCATGGCGACATCTTCGCGTCCGCGTATTCCCCTTCAGAGAAGCATGGAGAGCAGCGCCTTCTGAACATGGAGGCGATTCTCGGCTTGCACCACCACCAGCGAGCGTTCGCTGTCGAGGACAGCATCGCTCACGACCACGTTCCGCCGCACGGGGAGGCAGTGCATGAAGTATCCCCGAGCGGTCAGCCGCATGAGGGCCTCATCCACGATCCAGTCCCGATACCGCTCGCGCACGACTCGTTCCTCGTCCCATCGTCCGTAGTAGTGGCGGCTGCCCCAGCTTTTGGCATAAATGACCTCAGCGCCCCGGCAGGCTTCGTGCCGATCGTGGAGGATGCGCACGGAGGCACCGTTGCGACGAGCGTGCTCGCGGATCACCTGCATGAGCTCGGGATCGAGCTCGTATTCCGGAGGACACGCGATCGTCAGATTCATGCCGAACTGGGCGGCGATCAGAGCGAACGAATTCGGGACGGCCATAGGCAACGGCTTCGGATGATAGGCCCAGCAGAGGACCACGCGGCGTTGATCCACGAGTCCGAACGTCTCTCGAATCGTCATGATGTCCGCGAGGGCCTGAAGGGGATGGAACATCGCCGATTCCATGTTGACGATGGGCACGGAGCTGTATCGCGCGAAGCTGCGCAGGATCGGATCCTGCCGCTCTTCCTCGAAGGCGCGCAGGGCAGGAAAGACGCGCACGCCGATGGCCGCCACGTATCGGGAGAGTACGCGAGCGGCTTCCTTGATGTGTTCGCTCGTCTCTCCCTCCATGCGGATACCCTCGCGGTATTCGAGCGTCCACACTCCCTTGCCGACATCGAGGACAACAGCCTGCCCTCCGAGCTGGTGAATGGCGATCTCCATTGAAGCGCGTGTCCGAAGCGAGGGGTTGAAGAAGAGGAGGGCGATGGATTTCCCCCTCAAGGGGCGGCCGTGCCCGAGCGTCTTGTACTGGATGGCGAGATCGAGGATCTCGGAGAGCTCCTCCCGCGTGAATTCCCCGGTGGTGAGAAGGCTCCGCCCTTTGAGCGTTGCGTGCGGCATGGGCCGCTGTCGTGTCGAGAGCGCCATAGCGAGACTCCTTACGGGTGACTTCCCGGCCACTTCAGACCCGTTGTCTCATCCAGGCCGAACATGAGGTTCATGTTCTGCACGGCCTGACCGGCCGCACCTTTGACCAAGTTGTCAATGGCCGTGAAGACAATGGCCCTTCTCCCCCGGACGGCCCATCCAATGTCGCAAAAGTTCGTGTGCTTCACCCATGTGATATCCGGAGAGGTGTTCGGCCCGAGCAGACGGATGAAAGGAGCGTCGGCATAAAATCGGCGAAAGAGGTCGCCGATCTCCTCGGCCGTCATCGGCTCCGCGAGCGTGAGATAGAGCGAGGCGAAAATTCCCCGTACGACCGGCGCCGAGTGGACCTGAAGGACGAGGCGCTCAGACCATTGGTCTTCAGCCACAGACGTGAGCGCTTGGACGATCTCCGGCAGATGTTGATGGGTGAACGGCTTGTAGGCGAAGAAGCTATTGGCGCGCCGTGGATGGTGCGTCGTCTCCAGAGGCTTCGCTCCCGCGCCTGAGGAACCTGTCTTCGCATCGGCGATCACCGGGCCGACCAGAAGTCGCGCAGCGGCCAACGGAGCAAGGCCCAAGAGAATAGCCGTCGCAAAACAGCCCGGATTGGCGACGCGCGAAGCCCGGGCGATCTCTGCGCGCCGAAGCTCGGTCAGGCCATATACGAACCGATCGAGCTGCTCCGGTGCGCGATGCGGTTTCCCATAATGCGCCTCGAACGCCGCCGGGTCTCTCAGTCGGAAATCTCCGGCCAGATCAACGACCTTCACGCCCTCGGGGATCCCCGGAACGAGCTCCATGCTCCGTCCATGCGGCAGGGCGAAGAACACGCACTCGAGATCCTCGGTGAGCGAGCCGATGGATTCGACCGTGGGCATAGGGTGGAGCGGCAGCTCCACTAATCCGCGCAAGTTGGGGTGGACGTCGGCGACGGACTTCCCGGCGTGCTCATGGGCTGTCACCCACGCGATCTCCACATTGGGATGAACGAGGAGCCACCGCAGCAACTCGCCGCCTCCGTAGCCGGACCCCCCAAGGATGCCCACACGAATCCTCATCGCTCCTCCACACAGCCCATGGTTCTTCCCCCACGGGGCTCGGCGCGGTGAAACGCGAGGACCTTCTCCTCCACGAGCTGATAGAGCTTCTCCCCGTTCCTCAGGGCGTTGGCCGCAGGGATCCCCCACTCGCGTTCGATGAACTCGCGCCCCATGGCGCTATCGGTGACGGCCCCGGAGATGACGGTGACCGGCACACCTCGAGTCTCCAAGAGGCGAATCCCTCCCCAGGCGCCGACGAAATCGCTCGCGCAGAAGACGATCGCTGCAGCGAAGCGCATCAGCTCCGCGTCCTCGAAGAGCACATGCACGTTGTACCCACCGATGATCCCATCGCCCAATTCGAGGACGATCACATCCGGATCGACCTCGTTCAATTCGGCGATGAGCGCTTTGGCGATCGCCGGCAGATTGGGTACCGAGACCGTCGAGGGATACCCGCAATCGAGGAACGAAAGCGTCTTCACGGCTCCGTGATCTGCCATGTTCAGGGTGTCTCGCAGGCACGCGATGCCCGTGAGCTTGGCCGCCGCGACGCGATATCCGGCGTGCGTGAAATGCTTGATGAGTTGCGCAGCGGCCAGCGTCTTTCCCGAACTCATGCAGGTCCCTGCGACCAGCACGAGCGGACGCGACCATCTCAGGTGTTCGCGAGGAGGAAGGGCATTCTTCGCGATATTCAAAATCGTCTCCGGTCGTTCTCCGTCCTCGTCTACGACCATGCCGAGCAGTTCCACCTCAATGGCCTCCCCGAGCTCCGTATAGTGGTCCACGCACCGACCGATCACGCCGCCGAGATTCAGAATATGCAGTCGGTCCCCGGGAGTGAGCGTCGGCGGAATCTCTCCGACAAAGCCCTTGAGCGCCCGCCGCTCTCCGAGGACGCCGATCATCACATCATGGCGGTTGATCTTGCAGAGCCGTCCGGTAGGGAGCTCCAGGTGATGATACACGGCATTCTCCGTGAGGACGCGCACGACGACGACGTTGCCCACGCGCGCCTCGCAGCGCGTCGTCACGGGGACTACCGAGGGAATCCGCAGATTCACCGTCGCCGACCCGATCTTGTCCACGCGCATGAGCCGGATCGCCGACGTCTCTCCCTCGGAAGAAACAGGTCGCACGAGTGCGCCCGACACACCGTCGTTCTCGCTCACGCGTTCATCCCTCCTATTGCGAGATGGGAATATCGGCCATTTCACGCATTCCGTGCAGACGAAGTCGAAGGGCGTTCAGTTTGATGAAGCCCGTGGCATCCCGGTGATCGTAGACCTCATCGGCCTCGAACGTGGCATATTCCGGCCGATAGAGGGAGCACGGCGATTTGCGCCCGAGCACGATGCAGTTGCCTTTGTACAGACGCAGGCGCACCGTCCCCGTCACATTCTTCTGCGTGTGATCAATGAACGCTTTCAACGCTTGGAACTCCGGCGAGTACCAGAATCCGTAGTAGATCAGCTCGGCGATCTTCGGAATGAGCGCGTCGCGCAGTCGTCCGAGCTCCCGATCGAGCGTGAGGGATTCCAGGGCGCGGTGGGCCACGTGCAGGATCGTTCCGCCGGGCGTTTCATAGACCCCTCGCGATTTCATGCCGACGAAGCGATTCTCCACCATGTCTACGCGGCCGATGCCGTTCTCCCCCCCAATGGCGTTGAGCGTCTCCAGAAGTGCCACAGGATTCAGGTACTCACCGTTCACGGCGACAGGGATGCCTTCCTCGAAGGTGATCTCGAGCGTCGTCGGACGATCGGGCGCGCGTTCCGGTGAGACCGTCAACTGGAACATGTCCTCAGGGGGTTCTTGCCAGGGATCCTCCAGGATGCCGCCTTCGTAGCTGATATGGAGAAGGTTGCGATCAATCGAATACGGCTTCTCCCGAGTGGCGCTCACGGGGATCCCATGTCGCGCCGCATACTCCATCAGGTCGGTGCGCGACCGGAACTCCCACTCCCGCCACGGGGCGATGACGCGAATGTCCGGATCGAGAGCATAATAGGTCAGCTCGAAGCGCACCTGATCATTGCCCTTTCCCGTCGCACCGTGCGCGACGGCATCGGCCTTCTCCTTCCGCGCGATTTCGATCTGCCGCCTCGCAATGAGTGGCCGCGCCAGGCTCGTCCCGAGCAGGTAAAACCCCTCGTAGACGGCGTTGGCCTTGAGCGCTGTGAACACGAACTCTCGAACGAACTCTTCGCGCAGATCCTCGATGTAACAGCGACTCGCTCCCGTGGCGCGAGCTTTCTCCTCGAGGCCGGCCAGCTCGTCTCCCTGGCCGATGTCGGCCGTGAAGGTGACGACGTCGCAGCCGTATCGGTCTTTGATCCATTTGAGCATCACCGAGGTATCCAGTCCTCCCGAATACGCGAGCACGACCTTTCGAATCTCTCTCTTCGCCATATGCCCCATCCTCCCCGAGAGCCCCCGCCGAGGAGGCGACGTCGCCCTCACCTTCCCCGTCGGGCAGGCTGTCGCCATGTGAGAAGCTGAGTGATGCGCGCGATTGCCTTGCGTTGCGCTTCGCGATCCTTCACGGCGATGAAGACCGTATCGTCTCCGGCGACCGTTCCTACGACCTCCGGGAAGTGCGCGCCGTCAATCTTCAAAGCCACTGGGGACGCTTGTCCCGGCTCGGTCTTCACCACGATGAGATGATCCCCTGCTGTATCGAGGTCGAGAATCTCCAAGACGCCGGCGACCGGACGCGTCAGGCGCGGGAGCGTATAGTAGCCGTTGAGCTTCACCACTCCCAGGCGGGCCAGATCGCGCGAGACCGAGGATTGCGTCGCGCGAATGCCTCGCCGGCGCAGCTCCTCGACGAGCTCGGCCTGCGTCCGGAACCTCTTGGCCCGGATCAGCTCGAGCACCTTCTCTTGGCGCATCTTCTTCCGCATAATATGCAGAATTTCCGCATGATTCGAAAATAGGTGCATACTTATACGCGATCTTCCCGGCTTTGTCAACCCCCCTGCCTCGCGCCGTATTTCTCCGACATCGGCGTCCCCGAGAAGAGCCGCTTGCGAAGGGGGGAGGAAGCTGGTATCGTAAAGCATTACATTTTCGGAGGAGAATATGGGACGAAGGCGGCAGGATCTCGCCGTGACGCTCATTGAGCTTCCGGCGACGGTGGATGGAACCCTCGAGGGGAAATTGGCGAGGGACGTTTATTCGCTTCTCGATTACCCGGCGCGCGGTATTCCGCTTCTCACGGCGATTGTGAAAAAGGCGGGATATACGGATACGGTCGCCATTAATCCGAAGTACAACCGTTGGAGCCGGGGGCATCTGGATCGGGGGGATTGGGCTCGGTTGCTCGCATCGGATGTCGTCGGCATTTCGGCGATCACGCGGACGGCTCCACAGTCGCTCGAGCTGGCGCGGCGCCTGAAAGAGGCAAACCCGCGGTTGAAGATTGTCTTCGGGGGGCCGCATCCCACCGCTTTGCCCGAAGAGGCGCTTCAGGTTGCGGACGTGGTCGTCCGACATGAAGGGGATTATACGTTTCCGGAGGTGCTCGAACGGTTCCGAGAGGATATCGAGCGCCCGTATCTGGAGGACGTCTTGGGAATCGCCTATCGAACGCCCGAGGGGGACGTGCGAGTCACGCGGGATCGCCCGTTCTTGACCTCGGAGCAGCTCTCCGCGCTTCCCTTTCCCGAGTATACGGAGAACGAGCGGCGTTCGGTCACGCATTTGGTGGTGAACACCTCGCGCGGATGTCCCTTCGAGTGCGAATACTGTTCGGTGATCGACAACTTCGGGCGTCAGTTCCGGTTCCTGGACGACGATACGACGATCGCGCTGATCCGTTACACCCTCAGTGTGAAGCGGTGTCCGATCTTCTTCGGGGACGACATCTTCAACGCGAACCGGGCGCGGGTGAAACGCATCCTCGATCGCGTGCTGACCGAAGGCATTCGCATTCCCCGGTGGTTCGCTCAAGTGAGGGTGGAAGCGGCGAACGATCCGGAGCTTCTCCGGTTGATGGCTCGATCCGGATGCGCGTGCGTCTTCATCGGACTCGAATCGGTCAACAACGAGACGCTGCGACTTTATCACAAGCACTCGACGCTGGAGAAAAATCGGGCGGCGATCGAGGCTTTCCATCGGGTGGGGATTCGCGTGCATGGGATGTTCGTTCTCGGATCGGACGCGGATACGAAGGAGACGATCGAAGAGACGCTTCGCTTTGCGAAGGCGATGAACCTGGATACAGCGCAATTCTTCGCCCTGACGCCGGTTCCTGGTCCTCCGCTGACGGCTCGCTACGAACGGGCGGGGAAGATCATCGCTCCCGGGCAGTGGCACCTCTATGATGCGCAGCATGTGGTCATCTGGCCGGCGAAGATGACGCCCTATGAGCTGCAGATGGGGGTGATCCAGGCATCGCTCGATTTCTACTCCTATCGTGAGGCGTGGCGGCACTGGCGGGAAGGGCGAGGTTTCTTCAACGCGTGGATTCGGGTCAAGGGGCGGAAGCTGGCGCAGCAGATTGTCCGGGATAGTCGGCCCTATCTGGAGGCGCTCCGACGTTTGGATCAGTGGGGGCGGCAGCTCGAGGGCGAGCGCCGCACGTGGGAGGAGCGGGTGAGACGTCTCCTCGCGGACGAGAATGTGCCCGCGGGGGACAAGAGGGCGCAGATGCGACGTCTGCTGAGCGAGATGGCTGAGCGGATTCGGGCGAGCGCTGATTCCCTCGCGGCGGAGTTCCGCCCGTATATCCGGCAGTTCGCTGACCGCTTCTCGGAGACGTTGTGGCAGGACGTCGAGAAGCTCATCGAGAGCGCGGGCCTACCTGTGCCGGTTCCGGTGGCGGAGTGAGCGCCGCTGCGGCGCGAGGCGACAGTCAGGGGAGAAACTGCCGGATGCGCGGATCGGGCGAGCTCCAGAAGAGCTCATCGGCCCCGTCGAAGATCACACGCCCGTGAGCGAGCATGAGGATCTTCGTGTTGATCAGGCAGAACCGGTCGCTCTCCCGACGAAAGCGGAGCGTGCCTTCGGGGGTGCGCTCGTAGAAGTGAGAGGCAAGATATCGGACCTCATCCATGTTCTGCGTGATCCACAAGGAAGTGACGTTGTGAAGATCGCGCAGGCGCATGGCGAGTCGGCTGATACGTCGGCCGATGACCGGATCCAGACCCGAGAGGGGAGAGTCATAGAGGATGAGCTCCGGATTCCCCACAAGCGCGCGCGCGATGGCCGTGCGCCGACTCATTCCTCCGGAGAGCTCGCTCGGCATCATGCCATACGCGTGTTCGAGACCGACCAGGCGCAGTGTCCGCCGCACCTCGTCCTCCACATCTTCGAGCGTATATCCCTGTTCGAGAAGCCGGTAGGCGACGTTCTCGGCGACCGAGAGGGAGGTGAAGAGCGCATCTTCCTGGAAGACGACACCGATCCGCTGCCGGAGTTTCAGGATTTCGTCCTCAGACATGGCGGTGATCTCCTGGCCATTCAGGAAGATCTGCCCATGATCGGGACGGAGCAATCCGATCGTCAGTCGAAGGATCGTGGATTTCCCGGAGCCCGTCGGTCCCAGGAGGATGCGCATCTCACCCCGGTAGACCGTGAAGCTGATCCGGTCGAGGACGGGGTGAGCGGGATCGTCGAAGAAGATGGAGACGTCTCGAAATTCGATGACAGGTCGGTCCTCAGGGGATGGCGCAAGGGCCGGCGCGCGCGCCGTCTCCAGAGCGTCCTCCTGGCGGTGGGAGAGAAGTCGTCGCATCATTCGAGCACAGATTCCTCGAAGATTTCCTGTTCTTCGACCTCTTCGAGCGCGCCGATGAATTCGCGGACGTAGGGGTCCTCCGAACGGCGCAGTTGCTCCTCGGTCCCGCTGAAGTAGATGCGGTGGTGGCGCAGGATGAGGAATCGCGTGTTGATGAGCGAGAACGTCTCATCGTCGCGGTGGAGGGCGAGGATGTCACCCGCCGCGTTTCGCGTATAGAGCACAGAGGAGAGGAAGCGCACGTCGTCCATGCGGTGGGTGACGAAGATGGAGCTGACGCCCTCAAGATCGCGATACTTGGCGGCCAGCTCGCACAGTGTTCGTGCCGTCGGGGGATCGAGCCCTGCCGTGGGCTCATCGAAGAGCAGGATTTCGGGCCCACCCACCATCGCCCGAGCGATGGCGACGGCTCGGCGCATGCCCCCGGAGAGCTCGCTGGGGAGGGCGTGGATATCTCCCTTGAACTCGATGAACGCAAGCTGCCGCAGGACTTCTTCCTCAATCCGATCCTCCGGCCATCCCTCCTCGCGGAGCCGGTAGGCGACGTTCTCATACACGCTGAGGCTATCAAACAGGGCGCCCGATTGAAAGACGATCCCCATCTTGCGGCGGACGTCCAGAAGCTCGTGTTCAGTCATGGATGTAATCTCTTGGCCCTGGATGAAGATCTCTCCCTCATCGGGACGAATGAGTCCGAGCGTGAGGCGCAAGATCGTGGACTTGCCGCTTCCGGAGCCCCCGAGGATGACCGTCATCTCGCCCGGTCCGACCGAGAAGGAGATGTCCTCGAGCACGAAGTGCTCGCCGTCGTACGAGTGCCAGACGTTCTTGAACTCGATGGCCGGACGCATTGCCCTTGCGCCGCCTCAGTTCGACAACCTCTGTTTTATATCACACCGGTGGCCCATTGGGCTATGGGATGTGGCGTTTGACAGCGAGAGCGCCGCGGAGTATAAATCGGCGCTGGCCGTTGCGGCGTCGCGCGCTGAGCGGAGGCGGATTGAGACGTGCGGCGTGGGAAGGACGGGGATGACGTACATCTATTGCCGTCGGTACAGCGAAGCGAAGTCGGTGCTGATCTGCGCCGTGCGGTGCCCATACGCGCTCGGATGCCGGGATTGGGCAGGGGCACTCGCCGGCGATCAGCGCGAACGCATCGAGCAAGAGGTGCAGGCCTATGCGCACGCGAAAGGCATCGCAATCGCTCCGGAGATCTGGCAACCTCTGTCGGCGAAGCGAAAGCGGCGCGCGAGCCTGCGTTCGGGGAACGCCTCGTCTTCGCCAGCACCCTTGTCACCTTCGGGCGCCGAGGGGGTGCCGTCTCCGGCGTGCGATTCAGGCCTTCGAAACACGGAGGGAGGACGTATGGGGGAGGAGAAGAGCGGAGAAGGGAAGCGAGCAGTGGCGCGCTCCGGCGCGCGGGAGGTCGCCTCACAGCCGGCCACGCGAAGGAAAGGAGCCGAGGCATCCCCGCGTCGGAGGAGACAGAAGGAGCCGGGAACGATCTTCCTCATCCTCGAGAGAAACGGGCGATATCGGGAGGTCAAAAGCGAAGAGGAGATGAAGCGCATCGCCATTGAGAGCGCGGGACGGAACAGGAAAGGAGTGCGCTTTGCGCGGGCGACGCTTCTAGAGGTCGACATCACGTTTCGCCCGGTTCGATGAGGGCGATGCGCCGTTGGCGGACCGCATCGCCCCGAGTCGTGGCCGAGACGATGCTCTCGGCTCGCGTCATCCGAGGCAGAACCCGACGTTTACCAATCCGACGCCGATGGGGACGACAAACCCCAGGCAAGGAACGATCTTGAAAAACGGCGGCGTATTGGTGAGCACGACGTTGAAGCCGATGGCCGGCCCGATAATGCCGAGCAGGGATTGCGCGCCCTCGATCTGATGGGCCGATGTGCGCTTCGGCAGCGGCGTGAATTTATACTCTGTGGCCGGGAGACTCGCGACGATTGTCCCGAACCGGTCGCGGAAGTTCAGGGAGAGGCGGCGCGTTTGAGGGTGGCCGCCGAGCTCGAGTGTGTAGATCCCAGCCGGCAGGGTCTTGTTCTGTACGGAAAATGCCTTTCCGGCCTCAAGGATCCCCACTGTGCCCAAGCGTCGTGGATCCCAGGACGAAGCCGGCGTCAGCGTCACCGGCGTATCGCCGATCTGCAAGAGCTTCGCCTGATTGGAATCCACAGTCATCCCGATCTCCAGTGCACGGTTCTGGACAAAGAGATCGAGCGTGTGGAAGAGGCTTTGCACATCAAGGCCATTCACGCCGGTGAGGTCTTGCCGGGACTCCGGCGGAGCCGTGAGTGCTGCCCTTTGAGCCGATGGAAGAGAAAGCGCCACTACGAACGCGATCAGCGTCACCATCGTTCGCCTTTTCATCGTCCTTCGCCTCCTAAGAGGATTCCTTGTCGAGCGCGACACCGTTGGCGCACGGCCGGTGAGCGTGAGGCGCACGTCCTTTCGAGGTCGCGCGCGGTGCCCGATGCGGCTCTCTCTCGGCATCGTCGCTCTTCGGTCATCATCCGCCAGGTGGGACGGCGCGGCAGCGAGCGAGCGTTGCACGCATTTTCCCGCGGAAGCGTGGCGCGTCGTCACCGCTGCGGTCCTCACCCGGTGAAGCGGGCCTTGTCTGCCGTCGGTGAGGTCGCGTACAATGGCTCCTCCGCACCAGCAATGGAAAACGCGTCGCGGAGGGAGAGTGTATGATCAAACTCGCACACTGTCTCCGGAGTGGCATCGTTCTCATTCTGATGGCGGTAGCGGCCTTCCCTCTGCAACGGGCTCTCCCGTCACCGAGGGAGCACTTGGGGTTCGACATTGGGGAGGATCGCCGACTCGCCAATTGGACGCAGATCGTCGAATATTTTCGGCGGTTGGACGAGGCGTCCGATCGGTTGAGTGTCGTGGAACTGGGGCGGAGCACAGAAGGTCGCCCTTTCATCATGGCGATCATCTCGGCGCCGCCGACGCTCGCTCACCTCGAGTCCTATCGTCAGATTCAGAAGCGGCTCGCTGACCCGCGTGGCCTCTCCGAGGCCGAAGCGCGAGCGATGATCGAGCGGGGGAAAGTCGTCGTTCTGATCACCTGCAATATTCATTCGACGGAGGTCGCCAGCGCGCAAACGGCTGTCGAATTCGCCTGGCGCATGGTGACGGAGGATTCGCCGCGCGTGCGGGAGATCTTGGAGAACGTGATCCTTCTGCTCATCCCTTCGCTCAATCCCGATGGGAATCAGCTGGTCTACGAGTGGTATCAGCGGACTCTCGGTACGCCCTATGAGGGAACGAGCCCGCCCTGGCTCTATCACAAGTACGTGGGGCACGACAACAATCGGGACTGGTACATGTTCACGCAAGTGGAGACGCGGCTCACTGTGGAGAAAGTGCACAACGCGTGGCACCCGCACATTGTCTACGATGTCCATCAAATGGGGGCATACGGGGCGCGCCTCTTCACACCCCCGTGGATCGATCCGATCGAGCCCAACATTGATCCGATCCTCGTGCAGGAGATGAACTGGCTGGGGATGAAGATGGCGGCCGACCTGACGGCGGAGGGGAAGACGGGGATCGTCGTCAACGCGATTTATGACCTGTGGACGCCGGCGCGATGCTACCAGTGCTATCATGGGGGGCTGCGGATCCTGACGGAATCGGCGAGCGCGCGCCTCGCCTCGCCGATTGAGGTCCCTTTCGAGCGCTTGCAGGGCGGGCGCGGCTATGATGCGCGGCAGCCGAGTTGGAATTTCCCGAAGCCGTGGCCCGGCGGCGTCTGGCGATTGCGCGACATCGTGGACTATCAGCTCTCGGCCTTCTTCTCCCTCTTGCAGACGGCGGCGCGGCACCGCGATCACTTCTTGTGGAATTTCTATCGGGTCGGGAAGCGGGCCGTCGAGCGGAACGAGCCGCCCTATGCCTTCGTCATCCCCGCGGAACAGAAAGATCCGGCGGCCGTTCAGGTGTTGATCGAGACCCTGCGCTTCGGGCTCGTGGAGGTATGGAAAGCACGGTCAGCGTTTCACGCAGATGGGCGAACGTTCTCGGCAGGGAGTTACGTTATTCCGCTCGCTCAGCCTTATGGAGCATTCGCCAAGACCTTACTCGAGCGACAGCGATATCCCGATTTGCGAGAGTATCCCGGGGGGCCACCCAAACGTCCCTACGATGTGACGGCGCATACGCTCCCGCTTCTGCTGGGCGTGACCGTGGTGGAGATCGCTCGGCCGTTCTCCGCCGAACTTGAGCCAGTGGAGCGCGCGCAGGGACCGGCCGGTGGGATCGTCGGCGGGAGATCTCCGCACGGATATGTGATTCGGCCTGATGGCCATCGGGAGGTCGTTGCACTCTTTGCATTGCTCAAGCGGGGAGTGCGCGTCTATCGGGTGGTGGAGAGTTCGACGTTCCCGCCGGGGACGGCGTTCATTCCGGCCGGATCGGAAGCGCATCTTGAGGAGGTCGCCCGCAGCCTCTCGATCCCCGTTCACGCTGTCGCTGAGCGCCCGCGCGGGACGTTGCTGGAGCTTCGGGAACCGCGAGTCGGTGTGTACCGAAGCTATGTCCCTTCGATGGATGAGGGGTGGACGCGATGGGTCTTCGACCGATTCGGCATCCCGTACGAGAACATCTTCGATCGGGATGTGCGGGCGGGGAATTTGCGCCAACGGTACGACGTCATTCTGCTCCCCGATCATACTCCGCGCGCGGTGTTGGACGGGCATCGTCCGGGGACGATGCCGGAGGAGTACACGGGCGGTATCGGCGAGACGGGTCTTGCGCATCTGCGCGCGTTCGTCGAAGCAGGGGGAACCCTGATTGCTTTCAATCAAGCGTCGGCGGTCGTCTTGGGAGGATGGCGTTTGGATGTGCGCGATGTGCTTGCGGGCGTCTCGGAGCGGGAGTTCTATGGACCGGGCTCGATTGTGAAGGCGGAGTTCGATCCCACGCATCCGATCGCTTTCGGAATGGAGCGCGAGACGGCGATTTGGTTTGAGGAGGGACCAGCCTTCGACGTAGGGGGATCAGCCGTTGTCGTTGCGCGGTATCCGGCGGGCGATCCGCTTCTGAGCGGGTGGCTGCTTGGTGGAGAGCGCCTCTCCGGGAAAGCGGCACTTGTTGAGGTGCCGATCGGTCGGGGCCGTGTGATCCTTTTTGGATTCCGACCGCAGTATCGCGGGCAGTCCTACGCGACGTTTAAGACGATCTTCAACGCCCTGCTCTATGCGGCCTCGGAGAAGGTGACATGGTGAGCGGCAACATCGTTCTCAAGACGCTCGCGTATTCGGCGTGCGGTTCATGATCGAACGCGGCGCCGATAGAGGGTGATCAACCCTTGTGTCCCTTGTTCGCCGAGGCCTTCGGCGACGGCTTCGCTGAACAGGCGAAAGGCGAGGGCGGCGCCAGGGAAGGCCTCTGCGGTCCTCTCGGACATTTCCGGATCAGCGCGCAGAAGAGCTTCGCGCACCAGGCGGAGGTCTTTTTGTTGGAGGGAGATTTTGAAGCCCGGGGCGAAATCGCCCCGCTGGATCTTGGGGGCGAGAGTCGAGAGTTGCCAGGAGGCTGCGGCCCCCTGCGAGATCGCGCGGAGCGTCGTCTCGAGATCGAGGCCAAGCCGCTCGGCCAGGTGAAGCCCTTCGACGACGGCGATGACATTCACCGCGCAGATGAGTTGGTTGACCAGCTTCGTCTTCTGACCGCTCCCGCTCGGTCCCGTGTAGACGATCGTTTTCCCTAAGGCGCGGAAGATAGGGAGGCAGCGGTGAAAGGTCTCCTCTCGGCCTCCGACCATGATCGCGAGCGTGCCTTCGATGGCACCGCGCTCGCCACCACTGACAGGCGCGTCGAGCATCTCGCCGCCTCTCTCCGCGAGGCGGTGAGCGAAGGCCACAGCGGCATCCGGAGAGATCGTGCTCATCTCGATCACGATGCTCCCAGGGCGTACTCCCTCCCAGACGCCCCCCGAGCCAAAGAGCACCGCTTCGACATCCGGCGTGTCCGAGAGCATGGTGATGACGACCTCAGACCTCCGGGCGAGATCAGCGGGTGAAGGAGCCCACGCCGCCCCCATCTCCAGAAGCGGCTCCGCCTTGCTCGCCGTCCGGTTGTAGACGGTCACGGGAAAACCTGCTTTGAGGAGATTCGTGGCCATGGGGCGTCCCATTGTGCCAAGTCCGATGAATCCAAGACGCATACGATCCTCCCTCATCGCGCTCCCAGGGTCAGCCCGTGTCCGATCGGATAAGCGCCCGGCAAGCTGATCGGAAGCTTTCCGGAGAAGGGGATGTCCCCAAGAATGGCGCGCAGAGCCGCGCGCTCGGCCTCCGGATAGTATTCGTAAGTCAGGATGTAAGTCGGCAGTTCGGGCACAAAGGAGAGCACGTAGGGGCTTCCAAAGAGCGTGAAGACAAACGGCTTCTCCGACCTCGACAGGGAGCGAAGCAGGTCCAGTTGCTCTTCGGTCAGGTCAATGGAACCTTTGTAGGCGGCAACGCGGATGAAACCGTTGGCGAGGATGATGTCGCAGAGGCCGGCCAGCTTCTTGACGACTTCGATCGTCTCGCGCGACGTCTTCTCGTCAATGGTCACTTCGACCACATTCGGATGGCGTTTGAGGAGCTCGGCGCGAAAGGCGGTTCCGGGTGGACCTTCGCGCCATCCCTCGCGGGCATCGAGGATCGTCAGCAGGAGGACGCGCTGCGTCGGCTCCAACGTAAGGGGAAGGACATGCCGCTCATCGCGGACGAGCGTGATCGCGCGCTCGATCATCGTGCGCGCCCAGTGCTCGTGCTCTCGATGTCCGACGATCGTCTCCAGGCGTTCCAGGTCCACGTACCGATTTCGGTGGAGGCCCAGACGCGCTTTCGCTTCCAGGATCCGACGCGCAGAAGCTTCGATGCGTTCGATAGGGATCTCACCGCGTTCGACCGCATGGCGCAGGGCTGCGAAGGAGCGCTCGACGTCCACCGGGAAGAGGATGATGTCGGCTCCAGCGCGGACGGCACGCAGCGTCGCTTCTTCGGGCGTGAAATGGTGAGCGATCCCCCGCATCTCCATGGCGTCGGTGATAATCAGTCCGCGAAAGCCGAGTTCGGTTCGGAGGAGCCCAGTGAGGATCCTCGACGAAAGGGTCGCGGGGATTCCGGGTTCCGGTTCGAGCTGCGGCAGGGCGATGTGAGCCGTCATGATCGCGGCGACACCCGCTTGAATAGCGGCGCGAAAGGGTGGCAGTTCGACCTGCTCCAAGCGATCGCGCCCCACCGGAATGACCGGAAGCTCCAGATGCGAATCCTGGCTCGTGTCTCCGTGGCCGGGGAAATGTTTGGCCGTCGCGAGCTGCCCGTTTTCTTGCGCTCCGCGGATGTACGCATGGCCAAGGCGCGCGACGAGGGCGACATCTTCGCCGAAAGATCGAATGTTGATGATGGGATTTCTCGGATTATTGTTGACGTCCAGGACGGGATAGAAGTTCACATGGATGCCCATGGCGCGTCCTTCAATGGCCGTGATCTGTCCGGCGCGATAGGCCAGCTCCTCGCTTCCGGTCGCACCCAGGGCCATCGCGCGCGGCAAGCGCGTCGCTCCGCGAAATTGGTATCCCGGCCCGCCTTCCAAATCCGCTGTGATGAGCAAGGGGACTTTCGCGAGTCGTTGCATCCGATTGAGCAGAGCCGCTAGGGCGACAGGATCACCCCCGAAAGCGTGATACCCGCCGACATGAAAGTCCACGATGTGACGCTCGATGCGACGGAACTCCTCGCTCTCTCGGTTCATGAAGACGGGCGCCATCGCCGGGATGAGCATTTGCCCGATCTTCTCTTCGAGCGTCATCTGCCGAAGTGTCTCCTCGACCCACGCGCGATCCTCCAGGCTCAACGGGCGCGAGACGTCGTGCCGCGAATCGGCTGATGTCGCGATGGAGAGCCACAAAATGAGCGCGATGATTCCTCCGCGTTTCATGATCCCTCTTCTCCTTCGTGGCATCGGATGCGAAGCCTTAGTGTATCGTCCCCTTCGTTGGCCAGGCAAATTCGTTTCAGAGAGGATGCGCACGCGCGTGCTCAGCGTTCGGGCGAATGGGACCGTTCCGCCCCCCGGGCGCGCTCGATCGGGCGTGTCGGGTCGGTGATCCATTCGCTCCAGGAACCGGCGTAGAGTCGCGCATCGCCCAAACCCGCATGCGCGAGCGCCAGCAGGTTGTGCGCGGCCGTCACACCGGAGCCGCAGTAAAAGATCACACGCTCTGCAGGAACATTGCCGAGGAGTCGCTCGAACCGCTCGCGCAACTGGGCCGCCGGACGGAATCGGCCATGGGAATCGAGGTTCTCAAGGTAAGGGGCACAGAGAGCTCCGGGAATGTGTCCGGCCACCGGATCAATGGGCTCATACTCGCCGCGATACCTCTCAAGGCTTCGCGAGTCAATCAGGCGGAAGCGAGGATCGTTCAAGACAGCCAGGACCTCATCGGCGCTTGCCACCAATTCGGGGCGAGGCCGAGGGAGGAAACGGCGAGGGGAGCGCCAATGGCGCCCGCAACGAAACGGACGGCCTTCGGCGCGCCACCACGGCCAGCCGCCATCCAGAACAGCGACGGCCTCATGCCCGAGCCACCGTAAGAGCCACCAAACTCGTGCCGCCATAGAGCCTCCGCTGTCATCATAGGCGACGACCTGGACAGTCTCGTCAATGCCCCACGAGCTGAATCGCTCCGCGAGGTGCTCAAGAGAAGGCAGCGGATGGCGACCTGTCTTCCCCGGGATGATCGTGCCCGTGAGATCTCGCTCCAAATGGGCATAGAGAGCTCCCGGAATATGCCCCTGCTCATAATCGCGCTCGCCTCGCATCGGATCCTCCAGCGTGAAGCGACAATCGAGAATCACCCATGAGGGATTATCCAGATGCGGGGCGAGATCGGTGGTCGAGATCAGTGTGCGAAAGATCATAGTAGGGCGTGTTCAGATCTCAGGAAGCGCGCTTCCAGCTGGCGAAGCTTTTCCAAGCGGCGGCGGTGGCGCTCCTCACCGCTGAAGCGCGCCATCAAAAACGCGCGCACCAGCTCCTTCGCCAGTTCCGGACCGATGACGCGCGCGCCGAGCACGAGCACGTTGAGATCATCATGCTCGACGCCCTGGCGCGCCGAGTACGTATCATGGCACACACCGGCGCGAATCCCCGGCACTTTGTTGGCAGCCACTGAGGCCCCAACGCCACTGCCGCAGATGAGGATCCCGCGATCCGCGCGTCCTGCGAGGAGAGCGCGGGCGACGGCCTCGGCATAGTCGGGATAGTCCACCGGATCCGCGCTCTCGGTCCCGAGATCCTCAACCGTATACCCCAGCTCGCGCAAGTAAGGGACAAGCATCTGCTTGAGCTCGAATCCCGCATGATCGGCTCCGATGGCGATGCGCATATTCGGCCTCCGCATTGGCGATTCAGCCAAAGTGTAGCAGAATCCCACGAGAGAAGGGAGAGCCAAAGGTGATAAGTGGCGGTGATTCTGGCAAAAAAAGAATAAATTTTACAAATGCCAGGGCGATCGCTACACTATCTCTTCCGCACGATGCATAGCGGCACGGAGGCTGAGAGCATGAGGATGAAAGGGACGGAGATTTTCGTCGAGTGTGTGCGGCGGGAGGGGGTGAAGGTCATATTTGGGCATCCTGGGGGAGCGATCTTGCCGATTTACGATCGGTTGTACGATGCGGAGATTCAGCATGTGTTGATGCGACATGAGCAAGCGGCGGCGCATGCGGCGGATGGATATGCGCGAGCGTCGGGGCGCGTGGGAGTGGCGATGGCGACCTCCGGGCCGGGAGCGACGAATCTGGTGACAGGGATCGCGAGCGCATACATGGATTCGGTGCCGATGGTGATCTTCACGGGACAGGTGCCCTCGACGCTGATCGGAACGGATGCGTTTCAGGAAGCGGACGTGGTGGGGATCACGCGGCCCTGCACGAAGCACAATTACCTGGTGGTGCGGACGGAGGACTTGGCGCGGACAATTCGAGAGGCGTTTTATCTGGCGCGGACGGGGCGGCCGGGACCGGTATTAGTGGATCTGCCGAAGGATATTCAGTTGAGCGAGTGCGAGTTCGAGTATCCGGAGCAGGTGTGGTTGCGGGGATATCGGGTGGCGGAAGAGGGGGATCCGGTGGCGATTCGGCAGGCGGCGGTAGCGATTCTGGAGGCAGAGCGACCGGTCATCTATGCGGGAGGCGGAGTGATCGCATCCGAGGGAGCGGAAGAGCTGCGGCGGCTGGCCGAGCGGGGACGCATTCCGGTGGCGACGACATTGATGGGGTTGGGAGGCTTTCCGACGGAGCATCCGCTGTCGTTGGGAATGCTGGGGATGCATGGGAGTTGGTATGCGAACACGGCCATCACCCGATGCGATCTGTTGATCGCTATTGGCGTGCGGTTCGATGATCGGGTGACGGGGAAGATCTCGGAGTTTGCGCCGAAGGCGCGGAAGATCCACATTGACATTGATCCGGCCGAGATCAACAAGAACGTGCGGGTGGATATCCCGATTGTGGGGGATGTGCGGCGAGTGTTGCGCGCCTTGAATGCGGAGATGGAGGCGCTGTTGAGCGAGGTGGAGACGAAAGCGTGGGTGCAGAAGCGAACATCGTGGATCGAGCATATCGCTCAGTGGAAGCGGGAGTATCCGCTCCGGTATGAGTGGGACGAGCGGGTGATCAAGCCGCAGTGGGTGATCGAAGAGATCGCGCGGCTCACCGACGGAGAGGCGATCGTGACCGCCGATGTGGGGCAGCATCAGATGTGGGCGGCGCAGTACCTCCGGTTCAAGTATCCTCGGACGTGGATTACGTCCGGGGGATTAGGGGCGATGGGATTTGGATTGCCGGCGGCTATTGGGGCATGGTTCGCGCGACCGGATCGGCCCGTTGTCGCCATCTGCGGAGATGGCGGGTTTCAGATGACGATGCAGGAGCTGGCCGTGGTGGCGGAGCATCGAATTCCGGTGAAGATCGTGATCATCAACAACTTCTATTTGGGGATGGTGCGGCAGTGGCAGCAGCTCTTCTACAATCGGCGGTATGCGGCGAGCGACCTGCGGGTTTCTCCCGATTATGCGAAGATCGCCGAGGCCTACGGGCTGCGAGGGTATACGGTGCGACGGCCTGGAGAACTGGTGGAGGTGTTGGAGGAAGCCTGGCGCTCAGAGGAGCCGGTGCTTCTGGACGTGCACGTAGCGGCGGAGGAGAATGTCTACCCGATGGTGCCACCGGGAGCGTCTCTCCGGGAGATGATCCTGGGACCATCAGAGACGGAGGCGGCTGTCAAAAGCTGAGGAGGTGAGTGCCAGGAAGATGCTGCGGACGTTGATGTTGAGGGTGGAGAATCGGCCGGGAGCATTGGCGCGAGTCACAGGTCTGTTCAGCGCACGAGGGATCAATATCGAGAGCTTGACGGTGGCGCGGACCGAGGATCCGACGCTCTCGCACATGACAATCGTGGTGGATATGGACGAGGTGGCTTTGGAGAAGTTGGTGAAGCTCTTGGATCGGTTGGTCGATGTGGTGACGATAGAAGTGGTGGACGGACGGGGAGCAGTAGAGCGCGAGTTGCTGCTTGTGAAGGTGCGCCATGAGCCGGGACAAAAGTTGGAGCTCTTGAAGGAGGCGGAATTGTTTCGCGCCCGCGTGGTCGATGTCGCGCCGCACTCGTATGTGTTGGAGCTGACCGGGGACGAAGAGAAATTGGAGGCCTTCATTCGGGTCTTCGAGAAGTACGGAATTCTTGAGCTGGTGCGTTCGGGAAAGGTAGCCATGGCGCGGGGAGAGGCTGCCGGTTCCCGGTGATTTCATGAGGGAGGATGAGGGATGGCCAAGATTTACTATGAGTCGGATGCCGATCTGAAGATCTTATCGGGAAAGACCATAGCGATCCTGGGCTATGGAAGTCAGGGACATGCTCATGCGCTGAATTTGCGCGATAGCGGGCAGCGCGTGGTGGTGGGGTTATATCGAGGGAGTCGGTCATGGGCGAAGGCGGAACGAGAGGGATTGAAAGTGATGCCGGTAGAGGAAGCAGCTCAGGAAGGGGATGTGATCATGCTTTTGGTTCCGGATCCCGCACAGCCCCAGGTGTACGAGCGAGCGATTCGACCGGGGTTGCGACCGGGAAAGATGCTCTTGTTTGCGCACGGGTTCAATATTCATTACGGGCAGATTGCGCCTCCGCCAGAGGTGGACGTGGCGATGGTGGCGCCTAAGGGGCCAGGGCATCGGGTGCGAGAGCTGTTCGTAGAGGGACAAGGAGTGCCGGCGCTCTTGGCCGTGCATCAGGATGCGTCGGGGCGAGCTCGCGAGCTTGCTCTCGCCTATGCCAAGGGGATCGGGGCAACACGGGCTGGAGTGATCGAGACGACCTTTCGGGAGGAAACAGAGACGGATTTGTTCGGGGAGCAGGCTGTACTGTGCGGTGGGGTGACGGCATTGATCAAGGCCGGGTTTGAGACCTTGGTCGAGGCGGGCTATCAGCCGGAGATTGCATATTTTGAGTGTCTGCATGAGCTGAAGCTGATCGTGGATCTGATCTATGAAGGGGGACTCTCCTACATGCGGTACTCCATCAGCGATACGGCCGAGTATGGGGATTACACGCGGGGACCGCGCGTGATTGGTGAACAGGTGCGGGCGGAGATGCAGCGGATTCTGGCCGAAGTCCAGAATGGGACGTTCGCTCGGGAATGGATTCTGGAGAATCAGGCCGGACGACCCAGTCTGCAAGCCTATCGGCGGCAGGAGGCTGAACACCTCATCGAGCGAGTGGGCCGAGCCTTGCGCGAAGGTATTATAGGGCTTAAACCTCGCTCCGCCTCAGAGTGAACTGGAGTCTCCGAAGTTGGCTCCGGGAGGTACTCTCCTGCAGGACTAGCTGGTTTGCTGTGCAGGGGTGGTAACTCCAGGCTGGTTTCGCAAAGGGCCTGATCCACTATAAGCCCCTGCCGGAAAGTGCTAACTCCGTTGGGCCTCTCATGCCTTGCTGGATAGCAGCAACGCATGTGGGACCGTTCTCCACGACCTTTGCTAAAACCCGAGTCCCAAGGCGTCCACGTTGGACACCCGTGCCGAGATCTCCAACCGCCCCCCTTTCCCTAACTCCGATAAGGATCTTCCCCTTGTCGACTTGACCCTGCTCGACTGAAAACTCGCCGACTAGCCCATCTTCTCCGACGCTCAGCGTCCATCTTCCTCTACTACTCACCCGAGTGCCAAAGGTGCTTGGAAAGAGGCACGCAGAGGCTTGACATGCTGGTGTGAGATGTGGTAAAGAAGAGGCCGACATGTTGCAACGCATGGAGTCATAATATGACGAAAAAAGAAGCTGTAGGAGAGCGGTTCCCCTATCGGATTCAGGTGTTAGATCGGGCAGTCGCCATTTTGGAGCTGTTGTGGCAGCACGGGAGGGAGCTGAACGTCCAGGCGATCAGCGCCGGCGTTGGGGTGAACCATAATACCGTGCGGCGGATTTTGAAGGCACTGGCCTATCACGGATTAGTTGAAGAGGATGGGGGGAGCTATCGGTTGGGGATGAAGCTTTTTGAGCTGGGCAGTAGTGTCGTGGCGCGATTAGATGTGCGGGTACGAGCACGTCCATATTTGGAGCGGTTGGTGTTGGAGACGGGGGAGACGGCCCACCTGTGTATTCTCGATCGGGGTGAGGTGCTTTACCTGGACAAGCATGAGCCTATGCGCACGATGCGGATTCCGTCGGAGATAGGGAGGCGCAATCCGGCCCATTGTACGGCTGTGGGGAAAGCGTTGTTGGCCTATCTGCCGGAGCCGGAACTCGAGGAGTTGGTGCGGCGGCAGGGGCTACGGGCCTATACCTCGCGAACGATCACGACGCTGGTTGAGTTGAAGCGGGAGCTGGCGCAGGTGCGGGAGCAGGGCTATGCCGTGGATAATGAGGAGTTTGAGGAGGGGCTGAAGTGCGTTGGGGCTCCGGTGCGGGATTATTCGGGGCGGGTAGTAGCCTCCATTAGTATTGCAGGTCCGGCCTTTCGCTTGACGGAGGAACGGATACCTGTTTTGGCGCAATCGGTCATGGAGGTCGCGCGCGAGTTGTCGAGAGAGCTTGGGTATCGAGCTGAAGAAGTGGTTTCAATAAGCCGAGCTGCGTCGTAATATGACGAAGGAGGGAGGCGATGGGGATTTCCGAATCAGCGAAAAAGGCAGTGGCAGAGGCACTCTACTGGGCAGAAGTAAAGCAGGAGCCGATCGAGCCATTGACGGATCAGTACCCGGAACTCACGGTTCGGGACGCCTATGAGATCCAGCTTCTTATTGTGGAGCGAAAGGTGAGCGAAGGAGCGCGCGTGGTGGGGAAGAAGATTGGGCTGACAAGTCCGGCTATGCAGCAGATGTTCGGGGTGAACCAGCCGGATTATGGACATTTGCTGGATAGGATGGAGGTGAAGGCGGGTGGGATTATCGAGCTGGGGCAGTTGATTCAGCCGAGGGTTGAAGGGGAGATAGCTTTTGTTTTGGGACGGGACCTCGTAGGACCGGGTGTTAGGATGGAACAGGTCTTAGGGGCGACGGCATGGGTTGTTCCAGCACTCGAGGTGATTGACAGTCGGATTCGGGGATGGCGGATACGGCTGGCGGATACGATTGCGGATAATGCCTCATCAGGGATGTTTGTTCTGGGGGAGAAGAGGGTGAAGGCAGAAGGGATTGACTTGGCCCGTGTCGAGATGGTGCTCCGGTGTAATGGGCAAGAGGTCGTGAGGGGAAAGGGGGAGGCAGTCTTAGGGCACCCGGCGCAAGCTGTGGCATGGTTGGCCAATGCGCTCGCGGAGTTTGGCGTGGGACTTCGGGCTGGAGAGGTTGTACTTTCGGGCTCGTTGGGGGCAGCGTGGGTTGTTCAGGCAGGCGATATGGTGGAAGCGGATTTTGGAGCTTTGGGACGGGTCTCGGTGCGATTTGCTTGAAGATATGCCCGTAAAGCCGAGCCAACGGGAGAAAGTGTGGGGAGTTTCACAGCGGAGTGGCATGAGGATCTTCGGATTTGGATTTCCGCCGGAGTTCCACGGACTTTGGCGAGAGGCTGGGATGTCTGTGGGCATTGGCCCCTATTAGTCGGGGGAACCGCGAGCAATCAGGGAGGTGCGGAAGGGGGATGGTGAGTAGCCATTTTGCCTATGGACAGATGAAGCCTGTGGGTGAGTGGGGGGTTGAGGAGAGTTATCCGCCGGGGGTTGTTTTGTTTCGGCAGGGGGAGCGGTGTGAG